>VMHT01100521.1_pt1 | contig 10743 bp, 18 predicted proteins | sample 4693611 | NCBI WGS metagenome assembly VMHT01 (sample SAMN12280063, study PRJNA550983) | marine metagenome | isolation source: seawater sampled from same location over 5 years 0.02-0.2 micron viral filtrate | place: USA: collected off the coast of southern California halfway between the port... ... | reverse complement strand
CACTGATACTATGGCCGATAGAGGTGCATCCGGGACTGCTAACAATGTTCGCTTTATTGATACAAACGTTAGGGTCACTGGTGTTAAGACAGGTAGTATTTTAGACGTACCGGTTAGGTACATTAGACTTGCATAAGGATAAAAAATGACGTATAAACCATTAAATGAAAACGATGTAGTTTCGACTAGAACTCTTCTACACGAGGCCATTCCACTAACTGGTACCATAGTATCAGGTACATATGGGGGGAACTCTGTTGCGCTAGGTAGTGAACCAAATATTAAAAACTATACCCATGGAATGTTTCAATCTGTTTACGATTATCCTTTCCTAAGTTCATCTGCGAATCACATTTTCGACATTACGGCTGGATATGCATCAGATTCTACGTTGGTGAATACGGCAAATACACAAAATTCCAAAAAGAAAAACATCTACAATCAGATGGCACAAGTTCTCATGGGCTACGACCACACAGGATCAATTCAGCAATTTGATGAAGACGGAAACATAACTGATGGCGGAACAAAATTAAAAGAATGTTTCTTTTTGAACTTCTCTAGACTTCTTGTTAAAGATGAAATTAAAAAAGGTACATTTAGTTTAGAGTTGGGCGTTACTGATACTTTTGCTATTAATGGTGCGACTTTTAATCAAAGAATAAAAATATCAGACGTAAGTGGTTCCGATGGTTTTAAAGTCAATTCTCCTGTTGGTGAATATGGGGTCTTGTTTGCAGAAACGACACGAGACGGAGACGCAACTCTTAGTACCAACTTAATACAAGGTGAAACAATTACTAGCAACGCAAGTGTTGCGAACACTCGACCAGCATGTGGACTTATTTTTTATCAAGCTGGTGTTGTTGTCATAACAGGGTCCATCTTTAGAGCAAATAATGATGACTCTGCTGGCCTTCTTACCAATGCTGTAAATTCAAGCGCCTTCTCAGCAACTGCGGGAAATACAGCCGGTTTCAACTTTATTACCGGCTCAACAATCGAAGCAGTGTCAGACGCAATCAGAAACAGAATCTATAATTTGCAGTTCAACAATACAACAGAGCTTAACTCAACAATCTATTTCTGTCGCATGAATCATAACGAATTCAATTATTCAACAAACCCAACATATCTAAATGATGGAAAGATCAGGGTCAAAACAAAATCAACAGATGTGCCAATAGCATATGTTACATCTATCGGGCTATACAACAGTAATAACGAATTAATGGCAACTGCAAAATTGTCAGAGCCTCTCCGTAAAGACCCAAGTCAAGAATATACAATTAGATGCCGTTTAGACTTCTAATCGTGGAGGCTTAATATGGCATTTTACAAATTCAGCGAAGATGATTTGTTTATCAACACCCTAGAAATGTACCCAGAGTATTCCGTGTACATTCAAAGCGGATCTGTGTACTTAGATAGTATTCAAAATATATCTGGGACTAATTCTGCTAATATTTTAGGAGTGCCTGACGGACACGTGTCCCTGTATGAGTACAACATAGACAGGGCAGATAATTATATACACCCTTTTGTAACAAAAGGCAGCAACAGAATAGGGTTCAGAACTCAAACACAAACAGAGTTCAACACGCAATACGGCTTTTCGGGTGAAACAATTACAGGCTCTTATCGCCTTTCTGCTAGTTTGTCTAGAGATTATTTTGGTTCAACCACCAGACCTAGATTGAACGCATTAAAAAATACGATAAATCATTATTCATACCTATCGCCACATTACCAGTACACTTCAGACTTTGGAGACAAAAGCACTCAGGTTGTTAATCTCATATCAATACCCTCAATTATGTATGGGTCTTCAATCAAGAAAGGGTCGCTATCATTAAAATATTATATTACAGGTAGTTTGATTGGTGAGTTATCTGATTTTAGAAGAAACGGAGAATTAGTACAGGTTGGACCGGAAGGCTCAACAGGTTCTGGCTCTGTGGCTGGCATTGTGCTATACAATGAAGGCTTTGTGGCATTAACCGGTAGCTGGTCTTTGGACCATCACACGATTGATTACGATGCCTCTTCTAATTCAAAATGGATTTATTTTGGTTACGGCATTAAAAACAGCGTAGGAACCATTCCGTCGATTGCAAATACAACTTTGTCTGCTAGTTTTCTCATGGAGTACTCTGGAACCACTCACACGCAAGTTATGACAATGCTGACTCATGCTCCATACGGAGAGCTAAATCACTCAAATAACCCAACTTTTGTCACATCTTCAGATATAAACCAGGTAAACACAGGATCATATCAATATAGTGAGGCCCCAAAAGAAATAAAAAACGTGGTCTCCACGCAGTTCACAGACGAGGCACCTCAATTTGAAAAAGTTACCTATATATCAAAAGTTGGGATTTACGACAAAGATAGGAATTTAATTGGAGTTGCAAAGGTTGCTACACCCGTGAGAAAGACAGAGGACCTTGCGTACACTTTTAAATTAAAATTGGATATTTAGCTTGACAAATAGACCAAAACATGTTACAATAATATTATGAAAGAAGTAGTTTTAGGATTAGATATAAGTACTAGCAAAATAGGACTTTGTATAATGGATTATAATTTTAATCTATTAGAAACCGTATTAATAAAATTGAATACAAAAGATGAACTAGAGGACAGATGTCTTCAAGTTGAAGAATACGTTAATAAGATGAATTATCTAGATAAGATAAACGAAGGTGGTTATGTTATTAAGGATGTTTTTATTGAGTCTGCGTTTATTGCTTTCTCTGGTGGAAAGACATCCGCAGTTACAATGAGCAAATTACAGAGGTTCAATGGCATGGTTTGCTTCATGCTTCGTAAATTGTTTGGCTTCAACGCTGTCGCCTTATCTCCTGCGAAAGCAAGAGGACTTGTTCATCTTAAAGTTAGACGTGGTGAGAACACCAAATTAAAAGTAATTGAGCATGTTGAGAAAGCGTTTCCGAAAGATTTTAAATATGACTTAACTAGACACGGAAACCCAAAACCTGGTACGGACGACAGGGCAGATGCAATTGTGATTGCTTGGGCGGGCTTAAATCAGAAGACAAGCTAATTAGTAACTGAAAGGAGTTGCTAATTATGAACCTGACATTCAGTCAAATAAGGCTTTTAATAAAAGAAGAGCTGTCTGCTTTATTGGAGGCAGACTCAATCCCACAAGATATCTCTCAATCTCTGCAAAGTTTGGGCTTCGCAGATATTAAGTATATTGCATCAGGTCAATATGGCGACGTGTTTAGTGGTACTTGGCAATCGCAAGGAAATGTCCCTAGAGCAATTAAAGTTATGAATTATGACGCTAGTGGCAAAAGGGAAGCGGCTCTATATAAGAGAGTTTCTGATGCGAGATCTAAATCCAAAGCAATTGCTAAGCATTTTCCAAAAGTTGACTTGGTAAGAGTTAGTGAAAATAAAAAACTCATAATGATTGTGATGGAGCTTCTAGAAAGTGACCCGAACACAAAAGGGGTTATTGAGGACATATTCGGCTATAGAGAAGTCGGCTCATTTCGACCTGACATGTCACTACAGGATTTAGATATCCTCAAAGACGTGGGATACAGAGCAAACATGATGGTGGTTGATGACAAAAGCAGAGCCAAACTAATAAAAGATATGGGATTTAGTTTTCCACAAGAAGTTAAAACTAAATTACAAAAAACTTTATTGGCAATAAATTTTGATTCTATAATTTTTCCACAAGAAAAATTTAACAAATTAAAGACGAAAATAGCGTTTAAAAAGCACCCAGCGTGGGAAGTTATTGATGTAGCCGAAGAAGATCTACAGAAAACCGGTAAAACAGCTTTATCATTCTTGTTTTATTTTCTCACATATTCTATGAGGTTTATCCAAGAATCTGACAACACCATAAGTGAGGATGATATTTTAGATGAGCTGAGATACTCCGTTGAACACTTTGTTGAATCATACAGAAATTACACACCAGTTGGCATCGGCGGCATAAATTATCCCGGAGCCCCAAAGGAAACAGAAGGTCTTGGATATCCGGGCGCTGCTAGTCTGCTAAAGGCTATTGGGGATTTAAAGCAGATGGCTGGTTTAGAAGCTAGAGACATGCATGATCGAAATGTACTTACAAGGCCTAGAACAAAAGATATTGTAATTGTTGATGTCGGGCTATTCTCGGATGTAAGCAAGAGTTCTCCTTCATATGAAGACGCCGTAACTGTTGTTGAGGGCAAGATGTCAAAATCATATTGTATGAAGACACCTTGCAAAGACATGGGCTTTTCACAGCGAGCATCGTGCGCCAAGTATAAAAAGTGTCCCTCTCCAAAGAAAAAAAATGAGGAAATTGAAGAGGCTTACTCCGAACCTCAGCGGCGATTCATGTGCGCTATGTCCAAGCAGGGCGCAGATAGACCAAAAGGCCTCACGAAAAAAGCAGCCACAAAGCAGTGTAAAAGCCCAATAAAGAAAGAAAATCTCGATGAAAAATGCCAGAAGGGTTACAAGACTCACCCAACACGCAAGACTAAGAAGATGTTTGGCAGAACTTATCGTAATTGTATAAAAGCTGAGGAGGGAAAAGACCCTAAGAAAGGCACCGGCAAGAAGCCACCGGGAACAGGCCGTAGACTATACACAGATGAAGACCCAAGCGATACCGTAAGTGTCAGTTTCAGGTCAGCCAGCGCAATTCAGAAGACCCTTGCTAAAAAATCTTTCAAGTCAAAGTCCCATAAAAGACAATCGCAGATAATTAATCTGATACATCAGCGCGCACGTGCCGCTTATAAGAATGCCAAAGACCCAAAAACAAAAGCTAGGCTGAAGAGAGCATACCAATATGCTAAGAAGAGAAAAGAAGCTTCAAAGCGAAAAACAATTAGATTGAGAAAGAAGAAGAAATAACTATTTATTTTAGGTAAATCATTATGGATATAACAATAGAAGAATTAGAACAAATAATACAAGAAGAGCTCGAAGCAGTTCTTGACGAAAAGCGCAAGAAAAAGCGTAAAAAGAAGAGTAGTGCTAGAAAACCAGCCGGCTCTGAGTCAAAAAAAGAGAAAACCCTACATCACTGGTTTAAGCGTAAAGGTGCTAAAGGTAAAAAAGGTGGTTGGGTTGACTGCAATGCGCCCGACGGCAAAGGCGGTTATAAAGCCTGTGGTCGTTCATCTGGTGAAAAACGCAAGAAATATCCTGCATGTCGTCCTACTCCCGGTGCCTGTAAGGAGCGAGGCAGAGGTAAAAGCTGGGGCAAGAAAGCAAAAAAACGAGGAAAAAAGAAATGAATTTAACCACAGAGGAACTACAAAGAATTATTCAAGAAGAATTGGAGAGCGTCTTAGACGAAAAAGCATCTAAAAAAGCACGACGCAAAAAGAGACGCAAGGTTAAAAAGAAGAAGGCTAAGAAGGACGCATGTTATCATAAGGTTAAATCAAGATATGATGTTTGGCCTTCAGCGTATGCGTCTGGTGCGCTTGTCAAGTGTCGTAAGGTTGGCGCAAAAAACTGGGGTAACAAATCAAAAAAGAATGAATCTTTGAATGAGGAAGAAAAAGAATTTGAACCACACATGATGTATGACCCAAAAAGCAACAATCGTGAGATGGCCAGGAAAATGGAAGATCACATGAGATTATCTGAGAAAGGTTACACTCATGTCGACCCTGCTGAAATAAGAAAAATTATTGGAGTGGGCGAAGGCGGTGCTGCTGGAATGCAGCCATTTATTGATAAGTTCGGAGAAGACAAGGAAGAAGAGATTATAAAAACTCTTGAAGCGATGCCTGATATTGGTAAGCATGAAAATGGCGATTACATTATGTCTGACAACAAGCAGATCAAAGTAGTCAAAGAGGCAAAAAAGAAAAAATCAGCTAAGGACAGAATGAAATGCAATAGCCCACGTAGAATTAGAAAGGGCGAACCCGGACATGGTAAGAAAAAGTTTGTGGTTAAGGCGTGCGACAAGGGAAAAGAAAAGATTATTAGGTATGGCGATGCCAATATGGAAATTAAAAAAGACTCACCCGCTAGAAGAAAGTCATTTCGCGCACGTCACAAGTGCGGAGAAAAGAAGTCTAAAATGTCTGCCGGTTATTGGTCCTGCAAGAAATGGTGATTTATGGGAATTAAAGTAAAAATAAAAAAATTAATTAAAATGATTTGCCCAGAAGCAACTCAAAATTTAAAACTAAATACAAAGAATAGAGATGCCTCAATAAAGGCAGAACACATTCAGTATGGCCCACTCAACGTGGACGAGCCCGGAGATTATTGGAAAGATATAGCCGAGTATTGGAACACTACAGAGGAGGCCGCAAAAAAGTCACTTTGTGCTAACTGCGTTGCTTTTGATATAAGCCCAAGAATGGATAAATGTATGCCAGGTCCGATCTCTGACAAAGATGGTCGGTTGGGTTATTGCTGGATGCATCACTTTAAATGCCATAGCGCTCGCGCATGTAGAACTTGGGCCAAAGGTGGACCGATAAAAGAAAATAAAATTTCATACGAATGGCAGAAAAAAAATGATAAAACTGCTTGACAAATGATTCCATAGTGTTATCTTATTATTAACATCGGAGGTCATAATGACAATTAATTTAGGATATGCTTGTATTAACATGGAATTACAAAAACAAAAAGTGTGCTCTAATCGTGGTATGATTAAGCGCACCTTTCAAGCCAAAGGCATAGCGTATGCCTCAGAGTTGGCGCTCATAAATGTAAAGGCTCTCAAGAAGATTATCGAATGGAACAACGCAAATGGGATCAAGGTTTATCGCATGACCTCGTGCTTGTTTCCGTGGTTCTCAGAGTACGACATTTTTGATCTACCAGACATAGATGCCATTACCGATGTTTTGTCTGAGGCTGGCCAAATCGCAATGACAGCCGGTCAGCGCCTATCGTTTCATCCTGGCCCTTTCAATTGCCTTGCGTCACCAAGCAAGAATGTCGTAGACAAGACAATCGCAGAGCTTGATGCGCACTCAGTACAAATGGATCTAATGGGTCTACCAGCCTCTCCTCAGGCTAAAATAAATATTCATGTCGGTGGTGCTTATGGCGAACACGACAAGGCCCTTGCTAGATTTTGTGATGGTTTTAAGAGACTATCTGCAAATACGCAGTCGAGACTCACAGTTGAAAATGACGATCGCGCATCACTATATTCCACCAAGATGCTTTATGATGGTGTGTTTTCTAAAGTCGGTATACCGATTGTCTTTGATTCACATCATCATGAGCTTGGCCCGCAAGATCTCGACTATCGTGATGCGTTCTACCTCGCACGATCAACATGGGAGAAGGTAGGAATCAAGCAGATATGCCACCACTCCAACTCAAAGAAGAAGTATGAAGATGATTCAGTCAGAGACAGCGCACACTCAGATTGGTACTACACCCCATTCGAGAACTTTGGAGAGCATGTTGATGTTGTGCTTGAGTGTAAAAAGAAAGAACAAGCCCTGCTGAAGTACAGGCAAGACTACCTGTGCGCGTAGGAGATCTTGTTACATGGAAAGCCACTTTGCCAATTAAATGGGATGGAGGCTATGGAATTATAATTGTAGTAATTGATGAATATTTGGTTGGGGTTATGTGGACTAATTCGGACCATGTCTATCAAGAGCCTGTAGAGTTTTTGGAGGTAGTAAATGAAGGTGGGTGATTTAGTGAAAGTAAAATGTATGCCAACGTCAGATTACGGAATTATATTGTCGATTAATAATACATCAAGATGGACAAAAGTATATTGGATAACAATAGCAGATAGTTGGTCGTTTTATTCGGATGACTTGGAGGTAGTAGTTGAAAGCAGGTGATTTAGTTACCTCTAAAGAGATATTGCTCGAAGGCGGAGCGATGGGAAGTAGGTCAAATTTAAGCGTCACAAGGTTGTTCGCTGGTGCTGCAATTGTTATTGAGTTAACAAAAATAGGAAAAATGGCAAAAATCTTGACAGATTCTGGTGAGGTTGTTATAGTAAAAATAAGACACTTGGAGGTGATAAATGAAATGGATTAAAAAATTATTTGGAATACGAAGCCCTATTGATAAAAAAAGAAGTAAGCACGCAAAATTATTGGAGGAAGCCTTTGCAGCACAAAGAAAAGGAGACCTGCGAAAATCAGGACTTCTAACTGAAAAGGCCCAAACCTTAGAAAGAGAAATTATGGAAATGGCTGAGCAAGGCAATCATGAAGATCGGTGACCTGGTACAGCTCAACAGAATTTATTTTAATGTTCATGATGATATCGTTGGAATCATTGTGGAGGTTGATAAAGTGATAGATATACAAGAGGCGGTCAGAATGGTGAAGGTTGCTTGGATAGACCACACCAGCGGACCAGAGATTGGATGGTATGATATAACTGAATTGGAGGTGATAGTTGGAAGTGGGTGATAGAGTTAAAATGAATTTAGGCGGAAGTCACGGAGAGTCAGTCGGCACAGTTGTAAAAATAACAAAAGATGGATTTACTGTTGTGTCGTGGGACAACATCAATGGTGACTGGTATTGGACAGAAAAACAAACAGAACAAATGGAGGTAATAAATGGAAGTAGGTGATTTAGCATATATGACAAGGTCAATGTTGGAAATGGGATACCCAGAAATTGGAATCGTGGTTGATATAACAGATGATTACTATCTGGTTGCGTTTGAGAATGGAAACATTCAACCATTTCACCCGAGATGGGTAAGGGACACGCCACTAAAACAGGAGAAATAATGGAAGAGAAAGTTAGAATTTTATCGGAGATCTTGGGAAGACCTAACACGCCGCAGGGCGGCGAGCTATACTATCATTGCCCTTACTGCAATCATCACAAGAAGAAGTTGGCAATTAATCTTAAGAAAGGCTGGCATTGTTGGATCTGTGACAAGCGAGGTAAGAATGCTTACCGTATCGTTCGCAAGTTCGGAACGTATCAACAAAGACAGAAGTGGCTCGATTTAGAAGGCAGACTTGATCTTTCGGAGTTTGATGAAATCTTTAACGAACTCAACAACGTTGAAGAAGAGATCACGATATCTTTACCAGATGAGTTCATATCTCTCTGTAATAAGCATCTACCTCGCACATCTAAAAAGCCTCTAGAATACTTGGAGAGCAGAGGCATAGGCAAAGAAAAAATAATGAGATGGAAGATAGGCTACTGTCCCGAAGGTCAATACGGAGGCAGAGTCATCATACCTTCGTTCAACAACAACGGAGACATTAATTATTTTATTGCAAGATCTTATGTTGGCCACTCATGGAGGTACCTCAATCCGCCGGCCAAAAAGGACGTTATTTTCAACGAATTGTTTGTAGACTGGGATGAACCGATCACGTTAGTAGAAGGCGTTTTTGATGCCATAGCGGCTGGGGAAAACGCTATTCCTGTGCTTGGCTCCACCCTGCGAGATAAAACAAAACTATTTCAAGCAATAGCCCTGAATGACACGCCGGTTTACTTAGCTTTTGATCAAGACGCAGAAAAAAAGACTGGACAAATTATCAAGAATATGTTATACTATGATATAGAGTTATACAAGATAGATGTAAGTGGGTTTGAGGACATTGCTGAAATGCCACGAAGGGTTTTGGAAACTCGAAGGGAGATGGCGCAAGCCATTGATCATGACGATTATTTTTTAATGGACGAACTTAGGAGGATAATGTGACGAAAAGAGATAGAAAAGCATACATGAAAGAATACCGTGAAAAAAACAAAGAACGAATTAAAGAATATGGTAAAAAACACTATGAAGAAAACAAAGAACGAATCAGAAAACGAAAAAAAGAATATTATGAAAATAACAAAGAACAAATTAAAGAACGCAGCAAAAAATACCGTGAAAATAACAAAGAACATGTTAAAGAATTCAAAAAACAATATACAGCACAACAACCTGCTGCAATTTATAAAATAACAAACACAGAAACAGGAACAATTTATATTGGCCAAACAACCAAGTACCTACACCGCTGGACGAACCACAGATATCAACTGCGACACAACAAGCATGACAACAAGCAACTTCAAGAAGATTGCAACACATTCGGAAAGGAAGCATTTGTTTTTGAAGTAATCGAAGAATTGCCTTGCGACATATCACAAGACGTGTTATTAAAGAAAGAGAGCGAACAAATCAAGAAGCACTTGAAAGAAGGCAAAGAAATTTACAACTGTTTAAATTAGGAGGATAAATGGATAAAGACAAAGAGTATCTTCAAATCAATTGGATGAGATTAAAGAAGATCAAGAGAGATATAATAATGATGACTCTCGCCCCACTAAAGGGTGAAGATCATTATGAGATTTTAAAGGACGCTCTGCATCCTATAAACAGAGCACTAACAATTATGGAAAAACTTATCAAGGAGGACTAATGTATAAGATAGCACATATAGCAGACACTTGACAAATAAATTAAAACAGGTTAAATTAAATTATCATTGGAGGAAAAATGACAAAAAACAAAACCTACCGCATCTGCCATTTGGCCGATACTCACATCCGAAATTTAAAGTATCACGATGAATACCGCATTGCGTTTCGTGATCTCTATGAGAAACTAGCGAATGACTCGCCGGACTGTATTGTTCATTGCGGAGACCTCGCACATACCAAAACACAACTCAGCCCTGAATATTTTCAATTATGCGCTGAGTTTTTATCATCTCTGGCAAACATCGCACCAACTTATGTTATTCTTGGTAACCACGACGGTAACTTGAAGAACGAT
>VMHT01049759.1_pt1 | contig 10750 bp, 12 predicted proteins | sample 4693611 | NCBI WGS metagenome assembly VMHT01 (sample SAMN12280063, study PRJNA550983) | marine metagenome | isolation source: seawater sampled from same location over 5 years 0.02-0.2 micron viral filtrate | place: USA: collected off the coast of southern California halfway between the port... ... | reverse complement strand
AGATGCACCAACAGTTAAGAAATTTGCACGTAAAGCTCAATTAGGAGAAGTTTTTGAATTTGACAGAACAAGTCTATCATCTGATGGAGTATTCAGAAGTAGTCCACGTGGTTGGTATACTTTTGGTCACGCAAACTTTGCTTTATTATTCTTCTTCGGACATTTATGGCATGGTGGTCGTACAATTTTCCGTGATGTATTCACAGGGATTGGTGCTGAAGTTACAGAACAAGTTGAATTTGGTGCTTTCCAAAAACTAGGTGATAAATCGACTAAGAAACAAGGTGCTGTTTAAAGCATACTTATAGTCAAAGTTTTAAATTTCTTCATATTTATTATAGGATCATAAACAATGGAAGCTTTAGTTTATACATTTTTACTTATTGGTACTTTAATGGTAATCTTCTTTGCCGTATTCTTCCGAGATACGCCACGAATTCTTAGAAAATAAAACCAATTTATTTGGTTTTATTTTTTAGTCTTCATGTTCTTCGAACGGATCACGTAAATTTTTAGATGTTGGTCCAAACGCAGTGTAAATAGAATATGTAGTAATTCCTAGAAGTAAACTTGATACAAAAATTACAATAATAGTTGCTGTTTCCATGATATATATTGATTATGATTAACGTCTTAATATTATATATCATATAATAGAAAAATTAACTTATTAAAATTTAAATATGGCATTACGAACAAGATTAGGTGAAATTTTACGTCCATTAAATGCTGAATATGGTAAAGTTGCACCAGGTTGGGGTACTACTCCAATTATGGGTGTAGTAATGGCAGCATTCTTAGTTTTTTTATTAATTATTTTACAAATTTATAACTCATCATTAATCATTGAAAATGTTGATGTAGATTGGGCAAATGGTATTGTATAATAATAATATTAGAAATAATTTGGAGAAACAAACCCGTTTTTCCAAATTATAAAAATCACACACATTAAATATATATATCTCTTTATGGATATTATCAGTCTAGGTTGGGCCGGCTTAATGACAATGTTTACGTTTTCATTGGCGTTAACTGTTTGGGCTCGAAATGGTTTCTAATTATTTTAATTCTTTGTAGAATATGATAGAATTAGTCAGAGTAGTTTTTCCGTATGCAAGTCCAGAAATTGTTAGTGCTGCAGCTATTGTCTTTTCAATGACTTTATTTGGTCTTTCTTTAGGATTTGTTTTATTAAAAGTACAAGGCGAATAATCGTTTATTTAATAATAATATAACTAATATTATTATTAAATTTTATTAGCGTTATGAGAGAAGTTAGAACAATTTTTAATCTTATAACAACCGGACTATATAACTTTCAGTTAGGAAAAAAGTAATCGTTTCTTGACTTTTTAAAAACTTAAAAGTAACCTTGGTAACTAACAGTTAAGTAAATTCAACAAACAAATTTAATATTAACAATTAGTGGATTTAGTTTTTAAAGAGATTAAAAAAATAATTCTTACTTTAGGTTTTTTTATCCTTTTTTATAAATCGATAAAATATTCTCAATTCTTTTTTTAAGCAAAGTTCACTTTAATTTTATAAAATTTTGAAACCTTTCAATAAATCATTAACCAAATAAAACTTCTATGGCAAAAAAAAGTATGATTGAACGCGAAAAGAAACGCATTCGTCTAGAAAAAAAATACGCTCTAAAACGAACAAATTTACTGCAAGAATATAAGCAGGAAGAAAACTTTACTAAGAAACTTGAAATTCACTCAAAAATTCAACAATTACCACGCAATAGTGCGAAAACAAGAATTCGTAATCGCTGTTGGAAAACAGGTCGTCCACGTGGCGTTTTTCGCGATTTTGGTCTGTCGCGTCATGTTGTACGTGAAATGGCACATCAATGTTTATTACCAGGTGTAACAAAATCTAGTTGGTAATAAAACTTATATTGATTTTTGTTACTTTAATTTATAATTAACTATAGATTTGAAGAGAAATGTTTTTGTTATAATTTAGCACTAAGTTTTTTTTAGAATTACCCTGATTTATTTTTAATCATTAGGAGTTTTTATGATTTCTGATTCACAAGTTTACACAGCATTATGTATTGCGTTATTAGCATCCCTTCTAGCAATTAGTTTAGGGACTTCACTTTACGAATAATAAATTTTTAACATTTATTAAGAATCGTTAATTATTTCAAATGCAAAAATTTAATATTTAATAATATAGTTTTAAAAATATGGTACAAGAAAACTCAAAAGATTTTGTTACTCCAGTATTTCCGTTTACAGCAATCGTTGGTCAAGATGAAATGAAACTTGCTTTACAATTGAATGTGATTGATCCCAAAATTGGTGGAGTATTAATTATGGGCGATCGTGGAACTGGAAAGTCTACAACAATTCGAGCAATTGCTGATTTACTTCCAGAAATTGAAGTAGTTGCTGAAGATCCATTCAATTCTCATCCAACTAATTTAGAATTGATGAGTAGTGAAGTAAAATCACAAATCCAAGGTGACTCTAATGATATTGAAACAGATTTTATCAAAATCCCAATGATTGATTTACCATTAGGAGCAACAGAAGATCGTGTTTGTGGAACAATTGATATTGAGAAAGCATTAACTGAAGGGGTTAAAGCTTTTGAACCAGGATTACTTGCAAAAGCAAATCGTGGAATTCTATATGTGGACGAGGTTAACTTATTAGATGATCATCTAGTAGATATTCTATTAGATTCAGCAGCTTCAGGTTGGAACACTGTAGAACGAGAAGGAATTTCAATTCGTCACCCGGCTCGATTTGTTCTTGTTGGATCTGGAAACCCAGAAGAAGGTGAATTACGACCTCAATTACTAGATCGATTTGGCATGCAGGCTGAAATTCGAACAGTAAAAGATCCAACTTTACGAGTTAAAGTTGTAGAAGAAAGAACATCATTTGACCAAACACCTATGGTTTGGATTGATAAGTACGAACAACAACAACAAGAATTACGTGATCGTATCGTTTCAGCGCAACAGTTATTGCCAAGTGTTCAAATTGACTACGATTTACGAATTAAAATTTCAGAAGTTTGTAGCCGTCTTGATGTAGATGGATTACGAGGAGATATTGTAACAACACGTGCTGCACAAGCTCATGCTGCGTATGATAACCGTGACAAAGTAACAGTTGACGATATTGCAGCTATTATTGTATTATGTCTGCGTCATCGATTACGTAAAGATCCATTAGAATCAATTGCGGAAGGTAACAAAGTAGAGAAAATCTTTAAAGAAATCTTTGAAATTGAAGACTAATTTCTCATCATTTAAACAATTAAATTTATGTTAACCATTTTTGGAACTGTTATAAGTCTGTTTTTAATTTTAATTATTCTGATACGAATTCCTCGAGAATCTATTGGTCTTGCGAGTTTTGCAAATAAAAGTGATTTATTAGGTTCTCCGGGTTCAGCAGAACGTTTTTTGGATATTTTAACAGTTAGTGGCATTTTAGTTTATTTTTCAATTGCGTTCCAATTAAATGTAAAGACAATTTAACGGTAAATAATACCGTTAAATTGTTTTTACACAATTTGCAGTTATAAAAATGTATTACTATTTGGAAGTTAATTTCTTTTCTCACCACTCTCTTGTTCATTATCTTAAACTTTCGAATTGTCATTTTTACTCTTAGTTTAAACAGATAAATAATCTGTAACATTCTTTTTTTATTCAATTTATATGAAATATTAAAAACTTATATAGCTATAATGAAAATATTTCTAAAAAGAAGACTTATTTTTATTTTTTAATTCTTTTGAAGGTAGGGAAGGTTTTAAATCAGAAAATTATTTCCCTGAATAAATTTTAAAATGTTTAATTAGAAATGGAAAACTATAACATAAACTTTTAATTATGTTATAGCTTTCATAAATTTAGTTAATTGATAAATACTCACCTGATCGAATGAATAAACTGGTATTTTTTTTTCATTTGCAAACTTATTCAAGTTAGAATTTTGTTGCAAATGTTTACTTATTCCAATTATAACACTTGCTTTTTGTAAATCATTCGTGAAAACAAATTGTACATTAGCTTTTGAAAAGACTTCTTTGAGAAAATTTTTTGAGATTGAGTACGAATATATTACTAAACTTTTTTTAAGCTCCTGTAAAAATTTAGGAGTTTTGAGATCGTTAAATTCTGTCCAGCATTTCGTAACAGTTAATTGGACTTCATCTGTTAACGAACTAGTCTGGACTAGTGAATTTTGAGGAGGTAAAAAATTATCACACTGTATTTGTATTTTTTCATCTAATTGAAATTTTCGCGTTTGACAAATTAGCTCATCTTTTCGCAAGAATAAATCAGCTGATGTGGCAACATTTTCATGAATTGTCCAAATATTCGGATGATTAATTTCAATTATAATTTCAAATGCTGGGTAAGCCTTACGTTCTAACACACTTTTTTGTGTTCCCCGTCGCTTTGCTTCATCATCGCTTAAAGTAACATATTGAATTCCACCAATTAAATCTGATAATGGTGGATTTTTAATTAAATTCTCTAAACAATTTCCATGCGTTGTTCCAATCAATTGAACACCTTTTTCTGCAATTGTTCGAGCTGCTAAAACTTCTAATTCTGTTCCAATTTCATCAATTATAATTACTTGAGGCATGTGATTTTCAACAGCTTCAATCATTACTTGATGTTGTAATTCTGTTTTTGGAACTTGCATTCGTCTAGCACGCCCGATCCCCGAATGAGTAATATCACTGTCACCACCAATTTCATTTGATGTATCAATTATTACAACCCGTTTTTCCATTTCATTGGCTAAAACTCTTCCTATTTCTCTAATAATAGTAGTTTTTCCAACTCCTGGTTTACCTAAAATTAAAATTGACTTCTCTGATTCTAATAAATCACGAATTACTGAAACCGTACCAAATATGGATCGACCAATTCGACAAGTTAATCCATTTATTAAAAACTGTCGATTTCGAATACAACTTATGCGGTGGAGTGTTCTTTCAATACCAGCACGATTTTCATTACTAAATTTACTAAGATGCTTCGTGACGAAATCAATATCCTGCCATGAGATAATCTTTTGGGATAAATATTCTGGACCATAGGTAAATCGTGCTTCAGGACGACGTCCTAAATCAAGAATAATCTCAATCATTTGATCGTGATACCTATGTTTTCTAAGAGTTGGTTGAAGAAAAAAAGGTAAATTCTCAATTAATTTTTCGAAATCATTATTTAAATTCATGAACAAAAGAATATTAGTAAATTTATAATTTAAATTTCCCTCAATAATACAGAGTAATTTAAATTAGTTTATTTTAGTTAGTAGTTGTTATTAAAGATTGGAATGTTGAACTATCTAAGATAGCAATCTGTGATAACATTTTACGATTTAAATCAATATTTGATTTTTTAAATTGGTTAATTACTTGGCTATAAGTAATACCATTTGCTCTTGAAGCCGCATTGATTCTTCGAATCCAAATTTTTCTAAAGATTCGTTTCTTCTGTTTACGACCAACATATGAATATCTTAGAGCTTTCATAACTTGTTGATTTGCAACTCTGAATAAAACAGAATGTGCACCTTTATAACCACTTGCAAGTGATAGAATTTTTTTTCGACGTTTACGAGCTACATTTCCACGTTTGACTCTTACCATTTTGTATTGTGTTGTTAGTAATCTAATAAGGTAACATTAATTTAATTGGTGCTTTATCATTTTTACTGACGCAGCAAACTTGTGATAGTTTTCGTTTTTGCTTGTTGGATTTTTTCATTAATAAATGACCTTTATAAGCATGACGACGTAAAAAATTGTTTGTTCCAGTAATTTTATATCGTTTTGCTGCGGCTTTTCGTGTTTTTAGTTTTGGCATAACATTTTATTTATATTTGTTTGGATACAATTTTTTAAAATAAGCTTTTGATTTTAAAGGATGAGAATATAAGATTTGATCACCGTTCTTCCAATCCACAGGGCATGCCTGACCAGGGTTTTCTTTAATATATTGAATTGACTTTAAAACTCGTAGCAATTCATCTATATTTCTTCCACATAATAAATTATTAACTGTATAGTATTGAATAATTCCTTCCTTGTCAATAATAAATATACCAGGAAATGAAAGGCCATCATTTGTCAATAGATGGTATCTTTTGGTAATGGTCTGGTTTAAATCAGAAACTAATGGATAGTTTAACTTACCTAATCCACCCTGACTGCGGTTTGATAATAAATAATGCAAATGGGAAAAGGGACTATCGATTGAAATTGCTAAAATCTGAGTGGATAATTGCCGAAAATCATTGATCCGATCACTTAATTGAATTAATTCAGTTGGAGAAACAGAAGTAAAATTGGCGGGGTAGAAGACGAGAAGAACATATTTTTTTCCATGATAATCAGATAATCGAATTTTGCCTAATCTATTTTTATAAATTCCAACGGTTAAAAAATTTGGTGCCATTTTTCCAATTTGTGGTAGATTGTTCATAAACAAAAATTTTCAGTACAAAAATATAAACTAAGAAATAATAATAAAAGAAATAAAGTATAGCAATTTTTAACAAAATTTTTGTTGGTTTTTTAGCTTTGAAGATTTCAATAGCTCTAAAAACTAAATGATTTTCTTCCACTCTAAAACGACAAACTTTTTTATCTATATATTACTGGGTAAATGAGATTTAAATTTATTTAATTTATCAATAAAAATTTAAAATTATGAAAAAAGTTGGTTTCAGTATATCAAACCTGTTATGATAGGAATTAAAAATAAGTTAATTATAAATTAATAAGGAAATAACCTTGATGAATCGTGATACAATACAAAAAATTCTTATTGGATTATTTGTCACGGCTTGTATCTTTTTAGGTATTCAAGTTGTTGATGTAGATAATGTTTTAGAATTTGATAAGGCTTCACCCAAAACTGAAATGACAGTTGCTTCTAGTGGTTCTAGAATGACTTATGGAAGATTCTTAGAATACTTAGAGCTTGGTTGGGTAAAACAAGTAGATTTATATGATAATAACCGAAATGCTATTGTTCTAGCTTCTAGTCCTGAATTAGGAAATCGTCCGCAAGCAATACGGGTGGAAATCCCAGTTGGTGCCTCACAATTAATTCAAAAGTTAAAAGAATATAATATTGATTTTGATGCGCATCCACTTCCACAGAAGAGTCTTTTAATTACTATAGCTAGTAACTTAATCTTACCATTAATTTTTATTGCTGGTTTAATATTCTTCTTCCAAAATTCTGAGAATTTCCAACAAAATAATGGGATGTCTCCAATGAATTTAGGTAAATCAACAGCAAGATTTGACCAACGACCAGAAACAGGAATTTCTTTTGATGATATTGCTGGGATTGATGAGGCAAAAGCTGAATTTGAAGAAATTGTATCATTTTTACGTGAACCTGAGCGTTATACATTAGTTGGTGCAAAAATTCCAAAAGGTGTTTTATTAGTTGGTCCTCCAGGGACAGGAAAAACATTATTAGCAAAAGCAATTGCTAGTGAGGCAAACGTTCCATTTTATAATGTTGCCGGATCTGAATTTGTTGAGATGTTTATTGGTATTGGTGCAGCAAGAATTCGTGATTTATTTAAAAAAGCTTCTGAAAATACTCCATGTATTGTTTTCATTGATGAAATTGATGCCGTTGGTCGAGAACGTGGAGCTGGTATTGGTGGAGGTAATGATGAACGCGAACAAACTTTAAACCAGTTATTAACGGAAATGGATGGGTTTAAAGAAAATAAAGGTGTTATTGTAGTGGGTGCAACAAACCGAGTGGATATTTTAGATTCAGCCCTATTACGTCCTGGACGATTTGATCGTCAGATTCAAGTTGGCTTACCAGATCGATTAGGTCGACTTGGAATTTTAAAAGTTCATGCTAGAAATAAACCGTTAGACAAAGATGTTTCATTAATTCAAATTGCTAACCGAACACCAGGATTTTCTGGAGCAGATTTAGCAAACTTACTAAATGAATCTGCAATCTTAGCAACTCGTTACAAAAAAGATACTATTTCAAAAAATGAGATCAATGAAGCTGTTGATCGAATCATTGGTGGTATAGCAGGTTCAGCTATGGAAGATAGCAAAAATAAAAAACTAATTGCTTATCATGAAGTTGGTCGTGCAACGATTGGTTCGTTATTGCAAAACCATGATGCTGTTGAAAAGGTAACATTGATTCCACGTGGAAGTGCCAAAGGACTTACTTGGTTTGCACCAAGTGAAGATCAAATGTTAATCTCACGTGCTCAATTATTAGCAAGAATTACTGAAACACTAGGTGGACGAGTAGCGGAACGCGTTATTTTTGGTGAAACAGAAGTAACTACAGGATCAAGTGGTGAAATTCAACAAGTGACACGAATTGCTAGACAGATGGTAACAAGATATGGTATGTCAACTCTTGGTCCAATTGCATTAGAAAATGAGAATAACGAAATGTTATTCAAAGGTGAAATGTCAAACCGTATTGATGATGAAGTTTGTCGAATTATAAGCCATTGTGAACAATTAGCAACACGTATTATTCGTGATAATCGAGTTATTATAGATTTAATTGTAGAACGTTTATTAGAAGCTGAAACAATTGATGGAAATGACTTCCGTTCATTATTAGAACAATATACAATTCCACCAGTGAAATAATCCAAAAATCATATAAGTAAGTTATTTAAAATATTTCTCGTTGATTTACGGAGTTATATTCAAGATCATACGACTATGTGGGACATTAAGTTACAGTATTTTCCAAGAGGGAAAATCTTAACCGTTAACCAAAGAAATAACTTATTTCACTACTGGGTTTCTAAAAAAGATCAAAGTATATACTTTGATCTTGAACCTAAATATTATCAAACAAAATTGATTCAAGAATAGTTATTTAATAATCAACTTGGTATCTTATACCAGTTGATTATTGAGTATTTTTGCTATTCTAAAAAAGTATTCTGTTTTGACTATTCCTCCTCCTCCTAAGTAGATTATTACTTTTCGAAGAATATAGATGATAATACATGCTCTTAATCTATTAGTACTTACTAGCTACTGTGAAAATCTACTAAGAAAAAGAAGCAAAATTCTTTCATTTATTACAATTGTTAATTTTTAAAACGTTGGCTTATTTGCCGAGTGAGTTTCTTTTCTAAAATTTTCATTCTTATTACAATTTTTTATAATAAGAATGAAAACTACTATTTATTATTTATTCTTAGCAAATAATTCTTTTGATTCTGCAATTGCTTCTTTTAAAGATGCCTCTGCTTCTTCTGTAAATTGATTTGTTGATGAAACAATATTTAAGTATGGTTTTTGTGATGTTGTTAAATATGAAAGTAAACTTGCACAATAACCTTTTACATCTGAAATCTTAACATCATCTAGGAAGCCGTTAATACCGGCGTAGATAATAGCAACTTGTTGAGCAACTGATAATGGTGAATTTTGTGGTTGTTTTAAAAGTTCACGTAATCGTGTTCCACGAGCTAATTGCTTTTGTGTTGCATCATCTAAATCAGATGCGAATTGTGAGAAAGCTTCTAATTCAGCAAACTGAGCTAATTCTAATTTTAATTTACCTGCAACTTTTTTCATTGCTTTCGTTTGTGCTGCAGAACCTACTCGAGATACTGAAATACCAACGTTAATTGCAGGTCGAATTCCTGAATTGAATAAATCGTTTGATAAGAAGATTTGTCCATCTGTAATTGAAATTACGTTTGTTGGAATGTATGCTGAAACATCACTTGCTTGAGTTTCAATAACTGGAAGTGCAGTCATACTTCCACCACCTAATGCATCACTTAACTTAGCGGCACGTTCTAATAAACGTGAGTGTAAGTAGAATACATCACCTGGGTAAGCTACACGTCCTGGAGGACGACGTAATAATAACGACATCTGACGGTATGCCATTGCTTGCTTCGTTAAATCATCATAGATAACTAACGTTGCTTTTCCTTTATACATAAAGTATTCTGCTAATGCTGCACCCGCATATGGAGCAATATATTGTAATGTTGCTGGATCATTCGCACTAGCTGCTACAATAATTGTATATGCCATAGCACCTTTTTCTTCTAAAACGTTTACTACTTGAGCAATCGTTGAAGCTTTTTGACCAACACCAACATAAACACATACAACATCCTCTTTTGCTTGGTTAATAATTGTATCAACAGCAATTGCAGTCTTACCTGTTTGACGGTCACCAATAATTAATTCTCGTTGACCACGGCCAATTGGAATCATGGCATCAATTGAAGTAATACCAGTTTGTAATGGTTCACATACTGATTTACGACTAATAATACCAGGAGCCATTGCTTCAAGTAATTGAGTCTCAGAAGATTCAATTTCACCTTTTCCATCAATTGGAAGAGCTAACGCATTTACAACACGTCCTAAGAAAGCTCCACCAACTGGAATTTGTGAAATTTGACCTGTTGATTTTACAGTACTACCTTCTAAAATTTGGCGACCGTTACCCATTAATACGACACCAACATTGTCATTTTCTAAATTTAAAGCAATACCAATAGTTTTGTCTTCAAATTCTAGAAGTTCTCCACTCATTACTTGATCAAGACCATATACACGGGCAATACCATCACCAACTTGTAAGACCGTACCAATATTATCTACCTTAACATCTTGATCATATTGTTCAATTTGTTCACGGATAATACTACTAATTTCGTCTGGACGAATATTTATCATTGTATTATTTTTT
>VMHT01063081.1_pt1 | contig 10752 bp, 13 predicted proteins | sample 4693611 | NCBI WGS metagenome assembly VMHT01 (sample SAMN12280063, study PRJNA550983) | marine metagenome | isolation source: seawater sampled from same location over 5 years 0.02-0.2 micron viral filtrate | place: USA: collected off the coast of southern California halfway between the port... ... | reverse complement strand
ACTCTTTACAGATGGATAAAGATGGGAGAGCAAGACAGAGCAAGAGAACCATACAAGAGCTTTGCAAAAAATGTACGTACAGCAGAATCCCAATCAGCACTGCAGGCACTCCAGACCATAAACACAGCCATATCAGACGGAGACACAAAAGCAGCAATGTGGCTGCTACAGAGAAGGCACAACTACAAAACAGATGCGACACACTCTATAGAAGAAGTCCCCACAGAATCTGCAGCCAAAACTCCAGAGCAGACAGACTATAGAAGTATGCTGCAGACTCAGATATCAGAACTTAAGACGAGCATGAACAAGGCGAAGGACTCTGGAAGTTGGCAGGCATACGCTGCTCTGCAGAGACAAATGGTTACACTCATGCAAGAAATAAGAGTGCTCGATGCAGAAGAGGGAGCAATAGATGCACATGAACGTATGACAGATGATCAGCTTCTGGCAGAGATAGTGAATACCATTATCGCTCTGCCTCCCATCTTGAGACAGAGAGTCCAGTCAGACCTGCATTCTCTTGTAGGCTCCAATGTTGTAGCATTGAAGAAGGCATGACATGATACAGCTATACAATGAAGACTGCATGACAGCTATGGAGAAGATGCCAGACAATGCTTTTGATTTGGCTATTGTCGATCCTCCATACGGAAGTATTGATGCAATCGGAAAGTCCGATTGTATCAATACACAGAAGCAGTCTGCAAAAAGAAAAAAATACAAATTATTTCAAAATATAAGTCCACCCAAAAAATATTTTGATGAGTTAAAAAGAGTTAGCAAAAATTGGATTATTTGGGGAGGTAATTTCTTTGATATTACTGGAGGAGTAATTGCTTGGAATAAATATGGGACTGTTTTTGGTGAAGGTGAAATAGCTATTTGCAGCACTCATAATTCTGTACGTTTTTTTAATTATAAATGGAATGGGATGTGGCAGGAAAACATGAAAAATAAAGAGCAAAGAATCCATCCCACTCAAAAGCCAGTTGCTCTTTATGTATGGCTCTTAGACAAGTATGCAAAGAAGGGAGACAGAATACTAGATACTCATCTTGGCTCTGGCTCTTCTGCCATTGCAGCTCATGATATGGATTTTGATTTTGTAGGCTATGAGCTGGATAAAGATTATTTTGCTGCAGCCCAGGAGAGACTACATGAACATCAAAAGCAGCTTAAGCTGTTTGTGGGGTAACATGAATCTAGCAGACTTAGACGAAGAGACTTTAGAAGGCAAGATTCTTTATCATGTAACAAAGGTCCACAGAGGAGCAAATTTATTGCAAGAACTGCAGCAGGAGTATGATAAGAATCGCACTCGTCTCCGTCTGCTGATCAGCATGTTTATGAAAAAACAAGGACAGGACTGTGCAGATGATTTGGTAGCAGCCATCATAAAAGACGATGCACTACACCCAGAAGATATATGCTTTGTTTTTTCCTTCGATACTCCCACAGAGTTTAGAGAATGTATAGCAAGAATCAACCAGAGAAACGAGACAAAACAATGATAGAAGCACTTTTTGTTATTGGTGGGATGATACTGGGAGGAGGAGCAGTAGCACTTCTTCAAAAGCCACAGCCCACAGACGACAAGACAAGCCAGACACAGCAGGAGGTTATTAAGCAGCTTACTGATCTGGACATTATTAAAGACCTATGCCACCCAGACAAAATAAATACTACAGCAGGATTACTTACGTGTAGAGAGCTTACATGCCTTGTCTATACCAGAGGGATAGACAGCCAGACTTCTGGCAAGACGTGCGAAGAGATAAGCAACCTGCAGAACAGCATAGCGATTATGGAGTATTGCAAAGATAGATACGAAGATGCGACAGACTGCTACGATGTATTCTGGAGACGCAAATGAATTCTCTTTGTGGTATGGCTCAGAGACTGGCATGGTTGAGAAAGAAGGCAGAACAAGACCCACTCCGATATTTCTCTCCTACTCCTCCACAGAAGAGCTATCTGGCAGACAAAGCCCCCATAAAGGCTCTCATAGGTGGAAACCAAGTAGGCAAGACTCTTGCCACTTGTGCGCTGCTGCTGTATCACTGTCTGGGGAGACACCCATATTTTAAGACAGACCCCCCACCAATAGAAGCATGGCTTATTACCCACTCTCACGAACAGAGCAGGACGATACAGCAGAAGCTCTACGACATGATACCCAAAGCAGAGCTAGACCCTACTTGCGAGTTTGTAAGAGGAAAAGGATTTAGAGGACTTGCTCCACTTGTGAAGTTTCGTAATGGGAGCATCATCAGAATCAAAACCGCTAATCAAGGGCTAGGATTGGCTTCTGCTACTGCGAATCTCGTCTGCATCGATGAGCCAGTAGACCAGAGCACATTTAACGAACTTGTAGCGAGAACATCTAGAGGAGGGGCTGGGGGCAAGAGAGGCACAGTAGCCATATCTCTCACTCCAGTAGGAGGAGTAGATGTTACCTACATCAAAGAGATGATAGATAGGGGACTCATCTCTGCACATAGAGCTCCACTTACTGTAGATGCTACAACCCCCATAGGACTGCCCAAAGGGTATCTACTCTCTCAAGAACAGATAGACGAGATTACACAAGCGTTTTTACCCTATGACAGAGAAGCTCGTATCAATGGCTCTTTTGATGTTGCTCCTATCGGTGTTGTATTCGAGAACTTCGAGCAGGACATGATAAGCAGTCAGCCAGTCCCCAGAGGAGGAGACTATAGATTCTGCGTAGGCATAGACCACGGGAGCAATCCAGGTAGCCAAGTAGCGATACTCTGCTGTGTAGATATGCGAGACCCACAGAATCCCAGAATCTTTGTACTGGCAGAATATACATCAGGACAAGCTCCCCCAGAGCATCATGCCCAGGCTATACTAGAGATGCTTAAGAAACATGGCATAGACCCAAAGCTGTGCAAGTGGACAGGAGACGGAGAGCACAGAGGTAGAGACCAATACAGAATGAGCAACATTATGCTGATGCGCTCCTTCGAGAGCATACTGGGCTATCCTCCCAGAAACCTACCTTTTACAGTTCGAAGAGCTAGAAAGGGACGACATTCTGTTTATGTAGGGGCTTCGATGATTCATGCTATAATGTCCAGAAAGCACTTTTGGATTAGGCCAGAGTGTACCCAGACAATCAAGAGTATCCAGAGCTGGACCATGAAGCGCACCCAATCAGCAAGAAGTCGAGACCCCTATGGGCATGCAATAGATAGTTTGCGCTATGGACTGCTTCCCATCCTTGACTACAGACCAAATATCCCCCAAAATATAAAGGTGTATTAAAATGTATGATTCATTCCCACCAAAGCCCACAGGGCCAACTACAGCAGACGAAGAACGCTGGAGGCATTCTGCACTCAGACGCAGACTGCTTACAGGACTCTGGGAGCAAGACTTAGAAGAAGAACTGCTACGCCATCTCCCCACAGATAGAAGAGATGCTCTCGGACCTTCTGATATGTCCAGTTGTGCTATCGAGCAAGTAACCAGGCAATTATCTATGCTGTACCACTCAGAGCCAAAAGTATCGAATGATGCAGACATATCTGCATTGGTGGGCAGAGACGGGTATGTAACAGAAGCTGGATACTATCAACTCATGCAGCGAGTGCAGCAGATGACAATAGGCATCAGAGAAATGTTTATACGTGTAGATGTTGCTCCCCATCATAGAGATTCTGTAGCCAGAGTACCTGGGCTTTGCTATCGCTCTGTTACTCCTGATTTTGTCGTAGCAGCAGCATCAGAAGATGCCCCAGACATTCCTCTCTATTATCAAGAGCTTCGTGTACGCATGAATCCAGACGACGGCAATCCTATCTGGGTCTGGGACATTCTCGATATCAGAGACGAGAACAAGCCTTTGTTCGGGATGTTCGCAGCGAATCCAGATGGCAGTATAGGGAAAGATATGAGCGAGACCTATATGGGACATCCGACAATGGAGGGAGAAGCATATCCTTATAGAGCAGCAGATGGTACTCCATTCTTGCCAGTAGTCCTTTATCATGCCCAAAAAACTGGGCATCTCTTCAATGCTTTTGATGCTTCGCAATTGGCATATGGCACTCTCACTGCAGCAGTACTCTTCTCTTTCTATGTGCACTGTGTGCGAGACAATAGCTGGCCCCAGAAATATGTAGCTGGTCTCCATCTTGCTGGTCTCTCTCAAGTGGACAATGATTTACTGGGCAGACGTTCTGCTATCTCCACAGACCCCAGCAGCATTCTTATGTTCCAGCCAGAGCCAGACATGCAAGGACAACCTATGATAGGGAGCTTTACCTATGCAGACCCAACAAAGCTATTAGACAGCATTAGTAAATACGAGTACCGAGTAGCCACAGCAGCAGGTATATCCTCTGAAGTACTGAGACAGAGCGGAGACCCCAGAAGTGGGTATGCTCTCTCTATATCCAGAGATGGACAGAGAGAAGCCCAGAGACAATATGCCCCCATATTTAGACGAGCGGATGAGGAGATGATGGCAAAAAGTGCAATGTTGTCCAATAGATTTTTGGGTGCATCTCTCCCAGAGACAGGATACAGAGTACAGTATACTCCTCTGGGGCTATCTCCAGAAGAGATGAGAGCACAAAGAGAAGACATACTAGCGAAGCTCAATGCTGGGCTTATCTCTCCGGTAGACGCTATGCTTTTGATGCATCCGGATTTAGATGCAATCGAAGCAAAGAAGGAGCTGGATAGAATACGAGCAGAACGAGCACAATATACGATTTAACCCCAAAGGAGACTACAATGAACGAGATAGAATACGAAGGTAAAACTTATGTACTCAAAACACAAGTAGAAGCAATCATTAAAGATAGAGTGGGCAAAGTAGCCCAGAGAGCCACAGCAGCAGAGCATGCACTCGAAGCAGCCCAGAGCAGACTAGAGAAAGCAGAGAAAGCTATGTCTTCTGTGGATATACTCAATCAGCAACTCGCAGAGATGCAGGGCAAACTACAGACGAGTGAGAACAGATTTACTCGATATCAGAGCATTAGTAAACATGGTTTGACAGACCCAGACTTAGTAGAGGCTATTGAGTGGAGCTACGAGAGAAGCCAGAAGAGCAAAGGGGACAAAGAAAAGCAGACTCTAGCAGAGTGGCTCGATTCTGTTGTAGACAATCCAGATACTGCACCCATCACCATCCGTCCCCATCTGCAGGCTCTCAAGATGATAGATGAACCAGCAGCAGCTGCAGCAGATACTCCAGCAGAACAGATGCCAGCAGCAGATACACAGGCTCAGCTGGCAGAACTGCACGCCCAGCAACCTCCACCCAGAGCCAATGCTGGAGCTATGCCTACTCCAGAGTCTGCGGACTTTATGGACAGAGCATTACGAGACCCAGAGTTCTATGCCCAGAACAGAGAGAAAGTTATGTCTGCGTGGAAGAATCGCAATAAGAGACAGGTATAATATGCTATGGCATTCCGATTCGCATACATTCTCCCAGATGGATCAGGGGCTGCTGATAACATGAAACAAGCAGACCTTACGAGCCAAGTTAATGGAGAAAGAAACGTTTTCTCTGTCCCAGAAAATTATCAGACGGGTACAATTCGTGTATACTATAATGGACTGCGACAAGTAAAGAACGATCATTTTACAGAACCCAATCAGAACCAAGTTACTCTATTGTTCACTCCCCAGACTGGAGACTTTATTACAGTAGATTACATCCCAGTATCAGGAGAATAATATGGCCCAGGACCTTCAAGGATTAAATGTATATCCAGCATTCAAAAGTTTTAATATCGCAGATTCTGCGTGCACAGAAATATTGCTACCATCTGCAGCCAATCAGGTATCTATAGGATGTGAAGGTACAAAAATATTTGTAGCTCAGAATGGATACTCAGAAGGAGACAACATATCAGCAAGTGATAACGCTTTTATCCCTGCTGGTAACTTTTTAATTATCAAGCTGGGGAAAGGTAAAAATAGGGCTTCTTCACTTTTTGTACAATCCTCTTCTGGCACTGTAAAATGCCAAGTCATTTTAGAAGAAGCATAAAAAAACGAATCTGGGGACTACGAAAAAACATGTTTATAATTATACATTGGAGATAGAAACCTATGGGTTCAATTCAGATTAAAGGCGGGCAGATAGTCGACTCTGCCATTATTGCCGCAAAACTTGCAGACAATGCAGTAAGCTCTGCCAAAATAGCAGACAATGCAATTACGTCTGGCAAACTTGGTACATCTGCAGTATTGACTGCTGCACTTAATGACTCTGCTGTTACAGCAGTCAAACTCGGAGCATCTGCAGTAGAGACTGCCAAAATAGCAGACGATGCAGTAACATCTGCAAAGCTCGCTGCTGGTGCTGTAGATACTTCTGCTCTCAGTGCGCTGGCTGTTACTACAGCAAAACTCGCAGACTCTGGAGTAACTGCAGCCAAACTCGGAGCATCTGCAGTAGAGACTGCCAAACTCGCAGACAATGCAGTAAGTACTGCGAAGCTCGCTGCTAATGCTGTCGATGCTTCCAAAATGGACTTGACTGGCACGTATGATTTTTCCTCTGCTACTCTACGTGTAGCAGCCACTCCCAGCAATGCAAACGACGCAAGCAGTAAACAATACGTCGATTCTGTAGCTCAGGGCAGTCACTGGAAGAAGGCAGTAAAATGTGCTCCAGATTCCAACATCGATATCAGTGATTTACCATCCAGCATCGACTCACAGAGCCTCCAGACGGACGATAGATTCCTTCTTAAGTCTCAGAGCGTGCAATCTGAAAATGGAGTGTATTTATATAAAGGTGCAGGTAATGCTGCAGTACGTGCGGACGATATGGATGTGGCTACAGAATTTCCTGGGGCTGCTGTCTACGTCTTAGCTGGTACAAATGCTTCTAAAGCTTATGTATGTACTAACAGTTCAGACCCAACATTAGGTAGCACTGCTATTACCTGGACTCAATTTGCAGGAGCAGGAGCAGATAGCATTACTGTATCTGGTGGGTTGTCCCGTGCAGGCAATGATATATCTATTGCTGGCAATGGTGTATCTACAGCAAAACTCGCAGACTCTGCAGTAACATCTGCGAAGCTCTCAGACAATGCAGTCATATCTGGTAAAATCGCAGACAATGCAATTACCAATGGGAAAATGGCAGATGATTCTGTAGGAGCAAACGAGCTTATAGATGCATCTGTAGGCTCTGCTGCTCTTGCTGGTACTTCTGTCACTACAGCAAAACTCGCAGACGCTGCAGTATCTACAGGTAAAATCGCAGACGCTGCAATCAATGCAGCCAAACTGGGAGCATCTGCAGTAGAGACAGCCAAAATAAACGACGCTGCAGTAACAGCAGACAAGCTCGCTACTGATGCAGTATCTACAGCAAAACTCGCAGACTCTGCAGTAACTTCTGGTAAGCTCGCTTCTGATGCAGTATCATCTGCAAAAATTGCTTCTGCTGCTGTTACATCTTCAAAAATAGCCGGTGGTGCTGTTGGTACTTCTGCTCTCGCTGCTGGTTCTGTAACCTCTGACAAGCTCGCAGACTCTGCAGTAACTTCTGCCAAGTTAGGTATTATATTTGCTCAAGAAGGATTTCAAATCTCTGGCTCTTCTACAAGCTCTGTAACTATTGGACAGTCTCTAACTACAAACGAAGCAAAAGCAGTATTGGTTTTCAAGAATGGTTTGTCTCTTCGTAATGCCACAGCATTGGGCGACACTCCATCAGACGAAGATGAATTTGCAGTCTCTGGTACTTCTATCACTTTTGGCGGCAATCTCCAGAATGCTGATTCTATTATGGTCTGGTACTATCATTAGACAGTAGGCTATAACATTGCATAACATTCGCCCAGAGTAGAGATGCTCTGGGCTTTTTTATATGATATAAAAAGTTATACACAAGTTATCCACAGCCTATGAATAACTTGTGTAAAAAGTTATACACAGGTTATCCACAGCCTATGAATAACTTGTGTAAAAAGTTATACACAGGTTATTCACAGCCTATGAATAACTTTTTCATAGGAGACCACTATGGCAAAAGCAAAGATACAAAAGAAATATACAGCAGGATTAGGCAAGAGCACAGCAGCCAGAAGAAAGGCTGCATTTCGAAGACGCATCGAAGGAAAAGAGACAGGTAAAAAGAGATTCGAAGAAGTACCAGGAGACCCAAAGGGCAAGACGAGACCCAGCAGATACACTCTCTCTTTAGGAAAGATGAAAGATGAGATAAGAGAAGCAGCCAGCAAAATGACTGCAGGCTCTCAAGATGATAGATTTATTAAAGCAGTATCCAAAGTAACCAAAATCCCACAGGGTATTATTGACAAGGTCTTTCAAAAAGGGAGAGCTGCTTGGGCTGTAGGTCATCGACCTGGAGCGACACAGAGCCAATGGGCGAGAGCTCGAGTGTATTCTTTTCTCCAGAAGGGTCGGACTGTAACTGCTGGACCAGACGAAGCTCTTTATCAGAGAGCCAAGAAGGCTCTGGACAAGAAGGGCGAAGGCATGAAACTTCGTTAAGATAGTCTGCTGCCTTCTGTGCTCGTATCTTTTGAAATACAGACATGCCTCTATTTTTTTTGGGGACAATCCAAATATGACCATGTATTTTTTTTGCAATAACGTCTATCATGATGATATAGTAACATAGAAATAGGGTAGGTTCGCAACCGTTAATAGCAGATGGCCCAGACACAACCTTAACCCACTGTTTTTATAGGAGTGCCCCATGGCCACAATTAACCCTATTCGTAATTCTACCCTTGCCAGCAATGGCATCCGCCTTTCACAGATGATATCGCAGGAAGTGAATTTACTTCTAAAGGATGCAGCTAACCTTCGTAATACTGGACTTCTCAGCTATCAAGGTTCAATCAATGGACTAGGCTCTGATTCTGTTCGTGTTCGTCTTGCTGGACTTGATGGATTCGATAGCATGGCTGCTGCAGGCTCTGAGATTAGCGACGAATCATCTAATACTACTGCTCTCACCATCCAGAATGCTGATATCCAAGCTGCTCGCCAATACATTATCTACGAGATCAGCGACTTAGCTGGGATGACTTCTATGGGCAGTCCCAACGATATAGACCCATTTCGCCTTGCTCGCTCTATTGCTGGCTCTTATGAAGCTCGCTTTGCAGAATTGACTGGTGCAGCAGCAGCATCCTTCTCTGCTTCTGCAGGAGCAAATACTACTACTCTCTCTGTAGATGACTTCTTCGATGCCATCTTCGATTTGGAGCAAGCAGGATTTGGAACTGGTACTGCTGGCGGTGCTCCTGGTCCTTACGCTTGCGTCTTGGCCCCTAAGGCACTTACAGAGCTTCAGGACAGTTTACGTAATGAGACTGGAAATGCTATCTCTCGCATGCAATCATCTGCAGACATGTTGCAAGCTAAAGGTGAAAACTTTGCAGGGAATCTCTTTGGTGTAGATGTTTACAGAAATGCTCTTGTAAAACAGAATGCTTCTTCTGGCTATGATAACTACATGATTTCCCCTATGGCTCTTGGCTTTGTAGACGGTATCCCTATGGGTGTTCGTGGCGCATCTGACCTCATGGAAATGGGCAAAGTTGTAGTAGAGTTCGATAGACACCCAATGAAGGCTTCTACTTTTGTTGTAGGGCATGCTTATCTGGGTATATCTATCATTGAGAACAGTAGAGGCGTAAAGCTTTTATCCAAACGATAGAGACTGTTTTTGTGGGGGACTGCGCTAACTCGTAGTCTCCAGCAGCAGTCTCCCACCCTTTTTTTTAATGGAGACTACAAATGAACTACGACAATTTCGCACAACCCTGGAGTGCTCAACAGCAGCAGCAGACCAGGATACCAATAAAAGGCAATGACAAATATTTCATGGCACACAATCCAGAAAACTGGGAGCTTCGAGTGTTCGATAAATACAACACAGAAGACGGAAAAAGAAAGAGATACACAGTAGCAGTGCTTCTACCTGTGCTCTCTTCTATTCCCGAAGTGGCTGGAGTGAATGGTACAAAAGCTGTAGGCAATCATCTAGACTCTGGACTCATGCGTACGACACTTCGAGATAATGGCTGGACCATTCTCGATGCTGGCAAACACGATTATCTACGAATATATCCAGCTATGAAGGGCAAGTATCATACATCTAAATGGATTCGACTAGAGAGAGTAGGCAAACGAATCATAGAACATTTCGACAAAGAAGGATATGATGAGTGGAGACTGCAACTAATGCAGACTGGTGTAATTGATACTCCCCATCCACAAATAGCCTCTCTTCGTCTTATCTCTATGGACAGAGCCATGAACAGACTAGAGAGAGATCAGCATATCCCAGAGGTAGCGAACAGACTTAAAAGTAAGCAGACTCAATACAAGCACACCAAAGCAGCGATAAAAAGAATTGAAGAGCTGGGGAAAGATGCTTATGTCTTCTGATAAGAAGCTCGATTCTGTGGCAAAGGTAGCCAATAGAGTCCAGCAAATGAATCCCAAATTAACCCACTCGCAAGCTCGAAGAATAGTAGAGCGAGCATTAGAACGATCCCAAAGAAAGAAGGAGTAATAATATGGCCTTTACAGATAAATCAGAATTCAACGTCCCAAGACATATAGTCCAAAAAGGTGGCGTAAATCCAGAGACGATTACAACCAATAAGACCTTAGTTTATTCGGATAGCCAATATCAGATTCTTAGAAATAATACTAGTAGTCTTGACTGCATATTAGCTGCTTACAAAAATGGAGCTTCAT
>VMHT01071018.1_pt1 | contig 10753 bp, 11 predicted proteins | sample 4693611 | NCBI WGS metagenome assembly VMHT01 (sample SAMN12280063, study PRJNA550983) | marine metagenome | isolation source: seawater sampled from same location over 5 years 0.02-0.2 micron viral filtrate | place: USA: collected off the coast of southern California halfway between the port... ... | reverse complement strand
GATGAAGAATATAGATGTATTATCAATTTAAACTATTATAAATAGTATAAATAGAAGAAAAGGAATTATAATATGCCATATTTAGGTAGAGGCCCAGGCTTCGGAATAAGACAAAAATATTTTTTTACTGCCTCATCAAGCGATACCTCTGTATCTGGTTCAGATGATAATGGTCTAACACTTGCATTTACAGATAGTTTATTCATAGATGTTTATTTAAATGGTGTTCTTCTTGACCCAAATTCAGATTACAATACAACAACTGCAAACACAGTTGCTGGTCTTGCTTCGTTATCTGCAAACGATTTTATAGAGGTTATAGTTTACGAACAATTTTCAATCGGTGATGTCGTTCCAGCATCTAGTGGTGGAACATTTTCTGGTGCAATTAGTGTTACTGGAGATGTAACTATTTCAGGCACATTAAATGTTACTGGAGATAGTGCAGCTGGAGATAATGCATCTATTGGTAATACTGCGGCTGAGGGTCTAGTTCTTACTGGTCAAGGTTCAACAAATGATGTTACAATCAAGAATGATGCTGATGCTGATGTTTTAGAAATCCCAACTGGAACAGTTAATGTTACTATGGCTGGAACATTAGATGTTGTTGGAGATGTAACTGCATCTACACTAAACGCAGACGGAGATACATCTGCTGGTGATAATGCAGCTATTGGATATACTGCAGCTGAAGGTCTTATATTAACTGGTCAAGGTTCTACCTCTGACATCACAGTTAAAAATGATGCTGATACAGAAGTATTTTCTGTTGCAACTGGTGGTACAGTTGTTGACTTTGCAGCTACTCCAACTGTTGCTGGTGGAGCTTTAGTTGGTGGTAAACAGACATTGTGGATACCAGCTGGTGCAATGTACCCAAGTAGTACAAATCCATGTGCCGCTTTAACACAAGTTGAAACTACTGCATTAAGACCAGATTTAAAAGTTTTAGACTTTGGTGCTAGTTCTGATGAGTTTGCACAATTCTCTGTTGCATTTCCTAAATCATGGAACGAGGGAACTGTTACATTCCAACCTTTCTGGACAGTTACAGGCACAGATACTGGAACAGTTGCATGGCAGTTAGGTGGTATTGCAGTATCTAGTGATGACTCTATCAATACTGCTTTTGGTACACTTGTTGCTACAACTGCACTTGCACATAGTGGAACATCAAACGATTTAATGGTTTCAGTTGAAAGTGGTAACATAACAGTTGCTGGTACTCCAGCTGCTGGAGATTGTTGTTTCTTTCAGATAAACAGAGATGTATCTGCTGATGACCAAACTGGTGATGCTAGACTGGTCGGTATCAAATTATTCTTTACCACAGATGCTGGTAACGATTCTTAATAGGAGTTAACTATGTTTGGATACGCTATTCTTAACAATGGTGGTCAAGTCATCAAACAGCTTAAAGGTTCTTATACTGCAAACTACTTACTCGTTGCTGGTGGTGGTAAGGGAGATGGTGGAGGCGGTGGTGCTGGTGGTTTTCTTACTAATACTGATTTAACACTTCATGGTGGAGGCCCTGCTTATACTTTATCAGTAGGTGCTGGTAGTGGAACTTCATCTGGTGAAGATACTGTGGTTCGTAGAGGCAGTATTAATGGCGAAGAAATTATTTACGCTAAAGGTGGTGGAGCTGCTTATGCAAGTGGTGGTTCTGGTGGTGGTGCGTGGGAGCCTACTACTTCTGGTGGACTTGCATCAACTATAAATGGTGCAACTCAAGGTAATCGTGGTGGAAACGCTGGTGGTGCTGTTGGTAACTATGGTGCTGGAGGCGGCGGTGGTGGAAAAGGTGCTGCTGGAACAAATGGTTCTGGTACTACTCCAGGCGCTGGTGGTAATGGAGCTGCAAATAGTTATAGTGGTACATCTGTAACATATGCTGGTGGAGGCGGTGGTGGTTCTCCAGACGGAAGATTTCCAAGAAGTGCCAGTGGTGGAACTGGTGGTGGTGGAAATAGTTCTTTTAATAGTGCTGGTAATGGTGGTGCAAATACTGGAGGCGGTGGTGGAACTGGTTATCCACCAAATGGTAAAGATGGTACTGGTGGTTCTGGAATTGTAATTTTACAAATCCCTACTGTAAGTTATAGTGGAGCTGTAACTGGTTCACCAAACGTATCAACTTCTGGTACTTTAACAATAGTAAAATATACAGGCTCTGGTACTTATAGTCCATGATGTTAGGAGAATTTTAATCATGTCACATTTTGCAGAGGTAGTAAATGGTATAGTCACAAGAGTTATTGTTGCAGAACAAGATTTTATTGACATCCAACCAGGCGATTGGAAACAAACGTCTTATAATACATTTGCTGGTAAACATTGGAAAAATAATTTAAAAAACACAGAAGAAAGTGATGACCAATCAAAAGCGTTTCGTAAAAATTTTGCTGGAAAAGGTGACATATATGATTATGTAAGAGATGCATTTTATTCCCCAAAACCATTTGAAAGTTGGACACTAGATGAATTTACTTGTCAATGGTTTCCCCCTATATCATATCCAGGCTCTAGTGATGATTTAGTAGATGATGATATAGTTATTTCTTCAATCAATTATAAACCTCGTTTCTTAAAATACAACTGGGATGAAGATGTTCATCAAGCAGATAACTCAAAAGGTTGGGTAGAAGCTGGGTCTTAACACCCCTTTTTTATAAATACTAGGAAAGGGTATTGCAATGGATTCAGAACTAAAAAATCTTATCGGTGAATTTGAAAAAATTGCAAAAGAGACAAAAAAGGTTGAAGTCGTTGATGAAAATAAGGTAGACACTTCAACTCCAGATAATTCAGTACAAAATCTTATGACTGAATTATCCAACGCATTTAAAGAATCAAAAAAGAAAATAACTCCCAAAAAAATAAAAGTTCAAGAATCAGACCTTACTGACTTTTTCTCTGTTATCAAAGAAGCAAAGAAAGAAGTTCCAGTAGTTGAAACTGCACAATGGCCTGAAGAACAACCACCAGAAGAATATAAAGAACCAGAAATTATAGAACCAGAAATAAAAGTAGAAGATGTAGAAAATCTATTTGGTAGTTTATTAGATATAAAAGAAGAACCTAGAATACCTAGAAAGAAAGGTCAACCAGCAGGAAGTGATAAACATTCTGATTTATACACAGACGAAAATCCAAAGGGAACAATACATGGATTAAAGTTTGCAACTGTTAAAGATGCAAAAGCAAGTGTAAAGAAAATAGAGGGTTCTGGTAAAACTCACGCACATAAAATACAAGCCGCTGTTGCTATGGAACAAAGAGCAAAAGAAATGGGTAAGACGGCAGAGGCTGGTGTGTATCGTGCATACATTGAGAAGATGAAAAAGATTACTAAGAAAAAACAACAAAAAGAAAACATTGTTGAAGATGTAGCAGAACAAATTAAAAATACTGCACCTAAATTTAAACCACAACAACATGACATTTATGAAACAGAGATAACAAATCTAGATAGTTTAAAACAAGAGTTTATTAAATTTAAAGCTAGAACTATAGAACAACTAGGTTCACTAGGTGGTGGTGGTGAAGTTAACTTTGCAAAGTTAGATGATGTAAATACTGATGGACAAGAAGATGGAGATGTTCTTACATACAATGCCACAACAGATAAATATGAATTAAAAAGTTCTACATCTACAACAAGTAGTGGACAATTGTTATCAGATGAAGATGGTAGTAATATTGTTTTTAATGCAACTGATTCCTCTGGTACAAGTGAGGGAGATGATATACTTTTAGAAAGTGGTGTAGGTGGTAGTAGAGATTTAGATTATACTGTATTACAAAATATTACTTCAGATATTATACCACAACAAGGTGGCACATTTAGTTTAGGTTCTGCAACAAACAGATTTAAAAATATATTTCTTGAAGCAGATACTATTGACTTAGATGGTGCAACAATTAAATCAGATGGTTCTGGACAATTGACTATATCAGCTGATGGTGCAACTTTGCCTGCTGGTTCAAAAGATACAGATGGTAAAGAGTTATTAACAGTTGTTGCAGAAACAACAACCTCTAGTGTTTTGACTGCACAACCAACAAAATCAGTTCCTTTGTTCACACAATCTGGTGGATTAACAACTGCAGCTGCAACATTTACGTTTGCAAAAACATTATCCAGACGTTCAGTATACACAAATAGTGGTCATACATTCTTACTAAGTAATGGTGACTCTAGAACAGATGCTAGTGTAGAATTGTTTGAATTTTAGATAGGAAAAAAGAATGAGTGTAAAAGTTCCAATAAGGACAGTCTTTGACGGAAGCACAGCTACTGGTCTTGCAGAATATCAGTCAGGCGAATTTATTGGTTTGACTCATGGTGGTACTGGTGCATCTTTATCTATCGGTAGTGCTGGACAAGTTTTAAAAGTAAACTCTGGTGGTAGTGCGTTAGAGTTTGGAGCTGTAGAAGCAATTGTAAACATTGATAATGCAACAAACTTAACGTCAAACACTTTAGCAACGAGTGACCAGATATTAGTTTCAGATGGTGGAACAGAGGGTAGAGCAACTCTGTCACAAGTTGCAACTGCAATTCTTGCTTCTCCAACAATAACTGGAACTGCCGTAATGGCATCTTTGGATATCTCTGGAGATGTTGATGTAGATGGAACATTAGAGGCAGATGCAATAACTGTCAATGGTGCAACTCTAACCGAAACTATTACAGACCTCGTTGGTGGTATGGTTAGTAGTAATACAGAAACAGGCATAACAGTAACATTTCAAGATGCAGATAATACTTTAGACTTTGCTCTGGGTGCAGCCCAAACAACAATTACATCTTTACTTGCAACCGATATCAAGATTGGTGAAGATGACCAAACAAAGATAGACTTTGAAACACCAGATGAAATACATTTCTATGCAGCTAACGCTGAACAAGTATTTGTTTCAGACGGAGTTTTTGGCCCACAAACAGATAGTGATGTGGATTTAGGAACTACTGGAGTTCGTTGGAAAGATGCATATATTGATACAGTTACAACGACTGGAAACGTCACAGTAGGTGGTGACTTAACTATAACTGGTGACGATTTAGTTATGGGAACAAATACATCTGGACATATACTTGTTGCAGATGGTACAAATTTTAATCCCACAGCAGTAACTGACTTATCTGAAATCTCTACTGTCGCAAGTGGTGATACATTATTAGCAGTAGATGCTTCTGGTGGTGGATTAAAGAAAATCACAAGAGCAACTCTTGTTTCTGGTCTTGCAACATCAAGTGCTATATCTAACTTATCAGAAGATAGCACTCCACAATTGGGTGGTGATTTAGATGTACAAACAAATAGTATTGTATCCACATCAAATAGAAATATAGCGATAACACCTAATGGTACTGGAGTGGTTAATCTTGATGGTACGGAAGTAAGTGATGGTTTAATTGAACTAAAAACTGGTACTGGTAGTGTTGCGAAGATTAAATTTTATTGTGAATCTGGAAACGCACACGCACAAACATTACAAGCTGCACCACATTCAGCTGCAAGTAGTGCTGTATTGGTTTTACCAACTGCATCTGGTACACTTCTTGCTGATGATGGAAGTGGTAATGTTACAATAAGTGGTAACTTAACAGTTAACGGAACAACCACTACAGTTAATAGTACAACAGTTACTATAGATGACCCTATTTTTACATTGGGTGGAGATTCTGCTCCAGGCTCTGATGATAATAAAGATAGAGGTATTGAGTTTAGATACCATGATGGTTCTGCAGCTCGTTTAGGATTTTTTGGTTTTGATGACTCTGCTGGTGCCTTTACATTTTTAACTGCAGCCACAAATTCTTCTGAAGTCTTTAGTGGAACAATAGGAAATGTAACTGCTGGTATTGGTACGTTTGCATCATTAGATATTTCTGGTAATGTTGATGTTGATGGAACTTTAGAAACAGATGCGTTGTCAATAGCAAGTACAACAGTAACAGCAACTGCAACAGAACTTAATTTTGTAGATGGAGTAACTTCTTCAATACAAACACAGTTAGATGCAAAAACAACTGCAACTGCAGCGGCTGATGATGCGACTGCATTAAGTATTGCTTTGGGGTAATAAACATTATAAATAGAAGAAAAGGAAACGAATATGAGTAATGCAAGAAATTTAGCAAATCTATTATCGCCAGGTGCATCAACACTTGCAACTGCGGCGATTGCTGATGACGCCATAACAGCTGCAAAGATTGATGATGATGGAACTGGATTTACTCTTGGAGATTTAACTGTTAGTGGAGATATTATTGGTAATAATGTAAATAGAATGTTACTAGATGCTTCTGCTAGTGGAACAGATGTTGGAGAAAACTTTTTATTAGATGCTTCTGCATCTGGAACTGATGTTGGTGGTTCTATTTTATTTGAAGTAGGTACTGGTTCTGCTGGTGAATTTGTTCAAAGTGGAACTGTTCTTCAAGTAGTTAGAAATCAACATAGAGTAGCAATTGCAAGAACTGATTCTGGTTTAGCAGAAGTAATGGAAGCAAAAATTACTCCAAGAAGCACTCATAGTAAAATTATGATTTTTTCAAGATTATCTGGTGATATTCATGGTGGTGGTTCTAGTGGTATTTTATCAGTTGTTGTATATAGAGGCCCACTTACTGATGGTGTATTTGCTGGTGACGCACAAAATCAATATTACGAAGGCCCGGCAACTGGTACTAGTGGTCAACGGAACAACTATCAATCTTCTGGACATATGATACTTGATTCACCACATACAACAAGTGAAGTTACATATAATTTATGTTTTGCTAGAGGTTCTGGTGGTACTACTGAAGTTAATACAGTAGGTAGTAGTCACCCAACTGAAATGGTTTTAATGGAGATAGGATAATGGCAATAACATCAACGGCATCAAGAATAGCACGATCTATATTATTAATAGATTCAGATGCTAAAGTAGATATTAGAGGAGATGATATTAATACTTGTGAAATAAGATGGTTAGAAGGAACAAGTGAAATATCAAGGTCAGATATATCAGATAAACTAACAGAATTAATTAACGCAGAACCAATGAATGAACTACGCATACAAAGAAATTTAATACTAGAAGAGTCAGATTGGATGGCTTGTTCTGATGTTACAATGTCTAGTGCATGGAAAACTTATAGACAAGCTCTTAGAGATATGCCATCAAATAATACAAGTCCAACTTGGGATGGAGTGTATGGTTCAACTTTAGGTAATGTAACATGGCCTACAAAACCAAGTTAATAGGAGAGAGATAAATGGCACTAAGTACAATAGGAACTGCTGGAATTGCAGATGATGCTATTACCTCTGCAAAGGTAGATAGCACAACTACTGCATTTACTGTTGCAGATTTGGTAGTAACAAATGGTATTACAGCAGGAGCAGGTATAACTGCTGCAACAAGTATTACTGCTGGTTCAGAACTTATTGGTAATGTTTCTGGTAGAATACTATTAGATGCAAGTGCAGCTGATACTGATGTTGGAGATGAATTTTTACTTGATGGAACAGATGGTTCTGCAACCAATGCTGGTTCAAAGATTGTTTTTGAAGAAGGTACTGATGACCCAAATACATTACTAAGTACAGATTTAACATTAGATGGACAAGTAAAATTTAGTCAAAACTATGAACTCAATGATTCAAATACTTATGTTAAGTTAGCATCAACAACAATTTCATCTAGTGTTGCACAAATTGCTTTTGATGCTAGTGTGGTTGATAGTGCTAAGTATGATGTTTTTTATTGTACTATTAGAAATTTAAGTGCAACTAATAATCAAGATGATATAGGAGTAAGATTTTCTTCTGACAATGGTAGAAACTTAATTGATAATTCTGGTATGCATAAGTACGAGTTGGTGAATGGTAATGATAATGGTAGAAACTTCAATAAAGCTTATCATCCTATAGCAGATGACTCAGAAGAAGGCGTTTCTGTTGAAGATGGTACTGATGGTTACTTTTATTTGTATAATGCTGGTTCATCAACACACTATAAAAGTGTTATTGGACATGGAATGACAGAAAATAGTGGTACTTCTGGTAACTATTATGGATATAAAGGTATGTCAAGATTATTATGGACAGCACCAATAAATTACATAAAAATAATAAGTGTACAAAACAACTTAGATAGAGGAACAGTTACACTATATGGAGTAAGAAGCTAATGGCATTAAAACAATATTTAAACGGAGTACTTTGTGATATACCAGCATCACAAGAAGCAGAAAAAAAAGAATTTGCAAAAACTGTTAACACTCAAAAGGCCGAAGAAAAGGCTGCAAGAAAAACTGCAAAAGCTAATAAAGCAAATGCAATGACTAAATTAAAAGCACTAGGTCTTACTGAAGCAGAGATTAGTGCTATGTTTGCAGAACAAACATATAGAGAAGACGAGTAGAATAACAAATGGCAGTACCAAGTACAAAAGCAACTTTTAAAAACTATTGTCTTAGGTCTTTAGGTTTTGGAGTTATAGACATAAACGTATCTGATGACCAGATTGACGATAGGATAGATGAAGCGTTACAGTTCTTTGCACAGTATCACTATGATGGTATTGAGTTGATGTATTTGAAATATCAAGTAACTGCTGATGATATCACAAGAGCTTCTGGAAATACATCTACTTCTGTAACTGATACAAAAGATAGTAGTATAACTTCAACATTTCAAGAAGCAAATAATTTTATACCTATACCAGATGCTGTTGTTTCTATAGTAAACATATTTCCTTTTGATGATAAAGCAACAAACAATATGTTTGACATAAGATATCAACTTAGATTAAATGACTTGTATGATTTTAGTTCTACATCAATTTTACATTATCAAATGACAATGCAACATTTAGATTTTCTTTCACACATTCTTGTTGGAGAAAAACCTTTAAGATTCAACCAACACCAAAATCGTTTATACATAGATATGGATTGGTCAAATGATATAACTGCTGGAGAGTTTCTAATTATAGAGTGTTATAGAAAAATAGACCCATCATCATATTCAGATATTTTTAATGATATGCATTTAAAAAGATATGCAACTGCACTTATCAAAAGACAATGGGGTGCAAACCTTTCTAAGTTTAATGGTGTTGCAATGTTGGGTGGTGTAACTATGAATGGTGATACTATCTATTCACAAGCACAAGAGGAAATAGAAAAATTAGAAGAATTAATATCAGTAACTAATTCTCCACCTATGATGTTCGGCATGGGTTAATGCCATGGCTGTTAATAGTGCATTTCACACAAGTAACTTACACTCTCTTGCAACAGAGAGAAGTTTATATCAGAACTTAATTAAAGAAGCCATACAAATATATGGACATGATGTGTATTATGTCAATCGTGATACAGTTGCTTTAGATAATGTTCTTGGAGAAGACAGTCTTTCCAAATACACAAAACAAACACCAATAGAAATGTATGTAGAAGATTCAGAGGGTTTTGGTGGTGATAAAGAAATTATAAATCAATTTGGTTTAGAGAATCGTAATGAAATCACATTCGTAGTTTCTAAAGAACGATTTCAAGAAATGGATAGTCAGTTTGTTATTGAAAGTGGAACAGATACTACTGGTGGGGGTATTCTTTTAGAAACTGGAAGTATAGATCAATCAGAAAATTCATCTACACTTACAAGTGTGCAAGGAGATAATAACTTCTATCTATTACAAGATACAGCTTCAACAGATGCAGATAGACCACAAGAGGGTGATTTAGTTTATCACCCAGTTTTTACAAAAATGTTTGAGATAAGTTTTGTAGACCATGATGAACCATTTTATCAACTGGACAATAACCCAGTATATAAATTAAGATGCAAACAGTTTGAGTATAGTTCAGAGGTTATTGATACTGGTATTACAACTATTGATGCAATCGAAGGCGACAGTTTAGATTCATTACAGTTCCAGTTAACCTTAGAACAAGCAACTGCATACAACGAAAATATACAACTTGAATTTCCTACACAGTTTAGTGCTGAATTGTTACTAGAAGAAACTGATGGAGATAATATAATTGGTGAAGATGACACCACATCTGCTGGAGAAAGTATAATTCTTGAAAATGCAGCTGATAGTGGTAACGCACAATACCTTTTACAAGAAGACTATATAGTAGGTGACCAAAGTACGGACACAACGAATCAGAATGAATTATTTGATGAACTAGATGATACTGTCTTAGATTTCTCTGAAACTAATCCATTCGGTGATGCTGGGAGTTTAGGATAATGTTAGGACAACAATTTTACCATGAAACTGTGAGAAACGTAATTGTAGCGTTTGGAACTATGTTTAACAATATACAGATTGTTCGTAAGAATAATACTGGAAATATAATACAAAGTATGAAAGTACCACTTGCATACGGGCCAAAACAAAAGTATTTGACTCGTTTAGATGCTGACCCATCACTTGCAAATGCAACTGCAATTACTTTACCACGATTAGGTTTTGAGATAGGTAGTTTATCATATGACTCAACTCGTAAATTAAATCGTGTACAAAAATTTAAAAAAGTAAAAACATCAACAGATGATGCAAATAAATTAGACACACAGTTTATGCCTGTTCCATATAACATGGACATTACTCTGTACGCAATGGCAAAAAACTCTGATGATGCGTTGCAGATAGTAGAACAAATACTACCATACTTTCAACCAGATTATACATTGACAATTAACGATATGACTGATATGGGTATTAAAAG
>VMHT01222968.1_pt1 | contig 10755 bp, 19 predicted proteins | sample 4693611 | NCBI WGS metagenome assembly VMHT01 (sample SAMN12280063, study PRJNA550983) | marine metagenome | isolation source: seawater sampled from same location over 5 years 0.02-0.2 micron viral filtrate | place: USA: collected off the coast of southern California halfway between the port... ... | reverse complement strand
CTACGGTTTGGGCTTTGTACACCTAATTGGTGGCCTTTCTAAGACCGCCACAGCCGCTCTCAGGCAACTTTTGGACGCAGGCACACTATCCAACCTCCCTGCAGGCTTCAAAGCCAAGGGAGCGCGTATAGCGGATGATAATAACCCCATTCAACCGGGTGAGTGGCGCGATATTGACGCTGGCGGGGCAGAACTGAGCAGTTCTTTGTTGCCGATGCCCTACAAAGAGCCAAGTCAGACCCTTTTCTCGCTGCTAGGCTTCACTGTGGACGCCGGTAAGCGTCTTGCAAGCACTGCGGACATGCAGGTAGGGGATGGTAATCAACAAGCCGCTGTGGGCACCACAGTAGCTCTGCTTGAGCGTGGCTCTATGGTCATGTCGGCCATCCATAAGCGCCTGTACTATGCCCAGACCCAAGAATTTGAGATGTTGTTCAAGGGATTCGGCGAATATCTGCCGGATGAGTACCCATATGACGTTCCCGGTGCTTGTCGCTCGGTCAAACGTAATGACTTCGACAATATGGTCGCCGTGCTGCCCGTAGCGGACCCTAACATCTTCTCTGCTGCCCAACGTATTACCTTGGCGCAAACGCAGCTCCAGCTGGCCCAGAGCGCCCCACAGATGCACAACATGTACGAAGCGTACTATCGCGTGTATCAGGCAATGAACGTGCGGGATATCGACGGTATTCTAAAGGTCCAGACCAATCAGATGCCGAAAGACCCAGCCAGCGAGAATATTGACGCAGTGGACGGCAAGCAGCTACAGGCTTTTGCTGGACAACAGCATGACTCTCATATTGCATCCCACTTGATTATGGGCATGTCTCCGTTAGTGCAAGCTAACCCCATGGCATCTACAGAGCTGCAGAAGCATATTCTGGACCATATTAAGCTCAAGGCTGAAGAGGATGCCGAAGCTGAATTGTTTGAGCAGTATGGCAATGATCCAGACAAGATGATCTCTGACATGCAACGTGAAGCGACAGTGGCGTTGAAGGTTTCAGAATACATGATGGACATGAAAGCAATGCAGTCCCAGTTGATGGGCGGCGGCGAAGAAGGGGGTCAGGACCCTGTAGTGGCCCTGAAGGCTCAGGAACTTCAACAACGTGCCGCTAAAGATCAAGCAGACGTAGTGCTAGGACAACAGCGCCTGCAGAACGAGCAGATGCGTATCCAAGAGAACTCTCAGGCCAATGACGAGCGCATAGCCTCTCAGGAAAAAATCGCTGCCGAGCGTGCCGCAGTGGCTAGAGAACGCATCTATGCACCCAAGGGAGGCAGGTAATGCCTCTAAAAGGTGGAAAAAGTAACAAAACAATAGGCAAAAATGTAAAAGAACTGGTTAAAACCTATGAGAAAAAAGGTAAGATAGGCGCCAGTAAACCTGCCAGTAAGAAAGCCGCGCAAAAACAGGCTGTGGCTATTGCGTTAAGCAAGGCAGGAAAGTCGCGCAAAATGGCTAAGGGTGGCTCAGTCAAGGCCAAACCAAAGCCTCGAGTTGTCAGGAAACGCGACGGCAACAAGAAAGTAAAGATTTACTAAGCCTTCCAGATGGTGGCATTAAACCGTCTGCTTACATGGGAAAACGACCATGCTGGAGTTCGCCGAGCGCGTTCTAAGAGAAATTAGAAAGCTAGAAACGGACACAGAAGCACTTGTCTTGAACGGAAACATCTCCAACATGGAGCGGTATCGTTTTCTGATGGGTCGTCTGGAGGGTATTCACCTCATTGATGAGGTTATTCGTAATGAAGTTAAAAAATACTCAGACGACTAAAAGGAGACTACATGCAATCTGAGCCTACACTAACCGCATTAGAAGAGAAGTGGCAAAAAGAGGAAAAGCCCTCTAAGCCAAGCCTCAATGATGCGTATTCTGAGGATGGAAAGGTAAGAGAAGAGGGTATCGCAGAAAGCGTTAGAGACCTGATTCCCCAACCAACGGGCTGGCGTCTTGCCTTACTTCCATACCGAGGGGCTGCAACCACCAAGGGCGGCATTATGCTGGCTAAGGAGACGCAGGAAAGGACACAACTTGCCACTAACGTGGGATATGTGTTGAAGGCAGGCCCTTTAGCCTACGCAGATGCGTCTAAATTTCCAGACGGTCCGTGGTGCCAAGAGGGCGATTGGGTGATTTTTGGCAGATATGCCGGGTCACGCATTCAGATTGACGGAGGCGAAATCCGACTCCTCAATGATGACGAAATTTTAGGGATAGTCACTGATCCCGAAAACATTTTGCACATGTAAGGAGAGATCAATGGCTGAACCACAAGAAGAACTTCAGTTTGACGTTGGAGACAACGAAGAGGAAACGACGGTTGAGATGAGCGAGGATGGCACTGAGGCCAAAGTCGCTGAAAAGGAAGAACCTGCCGTTGAGGAGGAGACTGCACCTAAGCAAGAGCAGGCTGCACCTGATTCAGACCAGTTGGATGAGTACTCCGACAAGGTAAAGAAACGAATAGATAAGCTTACGGCTCGTCTGCGTGAGACGGAACGCCGGGAAGCATCTGCTCTGGAATACGCTAAAAGCGTGCAGTCGCAGCATGAAGACTTGCGTAAAAAATACGAGCAGACTGCTACAGAACGCACAGGAGAAGCTAAAGGCCGCGTTGAAACACAGATTACCGCACTTAAAACGGTGATAAAAAGGGCCAGAGAAGAAGGCGATATTGACACAGAAACTGAGGCGCAACAAAGACTTACGCAGGCCATATGGGAACAACAGCAGCTCAATAACCAAAAAGCTGAACCCGTACCAGAAGCGCAGGAGCCTGCACCGCCTCCTCCACAAGCCCAGAAAGCCTCTGATCCAAAGGCTGAAGATTGGGCAGAAAAGAACTCTTGGTTTGGTCAGAACATAGTGATGACTAACACCGTGCGAGGCATTCACGTAGAGCTTGTCAAGAACGAGGGGTTTGACCCGACTTCAGACGAGTACTATGATGAGATAGATCGCAGAATGCGAAATTTATTTCCGCAACAGTTTGGAGAGGCAGAACCTCCCCAAGAAGCTGCGCCAGATAACAGGACCAACCGACCCGTGCAAACGGTGGCGCCTGCAACCCGAGCGTCGGGAGTCAACAAATCAGCACGCCGTACTATAAAGTTGAAACCCAGCGAGGTTGCAATCGCTAAAAAGTTAGGGGTTCCACTTGAAGAATACGCTAAACACGTGAAGAGGTAGTCATGAACGACAAAACCGTACCAAAACTTTCCCGCAGTAAGCGCGATACTGAAACTCGTGAAAAGACTGCGCGTCGTAAAAGCTGGGCACCTCCTTCTCGATTAGATGCTCCCCCAGCTCCTCCGGGTTATAAGCACCGTTGGATAAGGGCTGAATCAGCTGGACAAGATGATCGTATGAATGTGACAGCTAAACTCCGAGAGGGGTATGAGCTGGTTCGTGCAGACGAATATCCTGAGTTTGAAAGCGTAGTTCAAGAAGACGGGAAGCACGCAGGTGTTATATCCGTCGGAGGATTACTGCTGGCGAGGATTCCAGAGGAAACAGCAGAAGAGCGTCGAGAGTATTATCAAAGTAGAACCCATGATCAAATGCGGGCTGCGGACAATGATCTACTGAAGACGAATGCACACTCGTCGATGAAGATTAATAATCCTGAAAGGCAGTCCCGTACTAGTCTCGGAGGACCTCGGTCTTCCGATTAACCTGTTATTAAAGGACATTTATCATGGCAAATGCAGATAAAGCTTTCGGCCTGCGTCCGCTAGGTAACCTGTCTGCTTCTGGCTCTCAGAAGCAGTATGGCTACGAAATTGCGGATAACCAGTCCGGCGCTATTTTTCAAGGCGATCTTGTCACTTTGAAAGATGGTTACATTTTGCAGTTTAATCCCGCCAGTCATACGGCGGCGGTGGGTGTGTTTAATGGTTGTTTCTACACTGATCCAACCACTGGCAAACCTACTTTTTCAAACTACTACCCCGGTTCGGTAAACATCACACAAGGCAAAATTACTGCCGATGTACTAGATGATCCGAGTCAATTGTTTATTATTCAGAATGATGGCACTTCAGCTGTGGCAAACTACGGCAAGAACGCTGATATCGTCGTTGGAACAGGAAATACCACTACAGGTATGTCCGCTAACGAGTTGGATACCAGTACTATTGCTACGACTGCAGCACTAAACCTGAAGGTTATAGGTCTTTGGGATGTCCCCGGTAATGCCGTGGGCGCTAACGCTGTCGTTGTGGTTAAAATCAACGAGCATCTGTACGGAAGTGCAGGCGTAGCTGGCCAATAGGAGTAATTAAGACATGGCAATTTCTCGCGCACAATTAGTAAAGGAATTGGAACCCGGTCTGAACGCTTTGTTTGGTCTGGAATACAATTCTTACGAAAACGAGCATTCAGAGGTATATTCCTCAGAGTCTTCAGACCGAGCGTTTGAGGAGGAAGTAATGCTGTCCGGTTTTGGAGAAGCCCCGGTTAAAACTGAGGGTGCTGGCGTTGCATACGACCAAGCACAGGAAGTTTACACGGCCCGCTATACTCACGAAACTATCGCTTTGGCATTCAGCCTGACCGAAGAGGCCATTGAGGATAACCTTTATGATCGTCTGTCAGCCCGTTACACCAAGGCTCTGGCCCGTTCCATGGCCCAGACTAAGCAGATTAAAGCTGCAGATATCTTGAATGGTGCTTTTACCACGTCCCTTGGTGGAGACGGCAAAGCTCTCTGTGCTACTGATCACCCGACCTTAACTGGTCCCGATCTAGCTAACGAGTTGGCTACTTCAGCTGACCTTTCCGAAGCTTCTTTGGAACAGGCACTGATTGACATTGCTGCTTTCACTGACGAGCGCGGCCTCAAGATAGCCGTTCAAGGCACTAAGCTTGTGATCCCCAAAGAGCTTCAGTTCACTGCTGATCGCATCTTGAAGTCTACTCTGCGTGTAGGTACTGCAGACAACGACATCAACGCGGTCCGCAACATGGGAATGGTGCCTCAGGGTTATGTAGTTAATCACTACTTGACTGATCCTGATGCCTTCTTCATCATGACTGATGCCCCTAACGGCATGAAGATGTTCCAGCGTGTAGCTATTAGCACTGGTTTCGAGGGTGACTTTGAAACAGGAAATGTGCGCTACAAGGCTCGTGAGCGTTACAGCTTTGGCTTTAGCGACCCTCGCGGCATTTTCGGCTCTCCGGGCACTCCTTAGAGATCGATGTTGTATGTAAAGGGGCCTCTTGTAGGCCCCTTTCTTTTTCTATATCCTGAACATAATCCCTGACAGGTGCAATCCCGCGCCTGACCCTAGCCACGACAGGAGATACACATGGCTACTACTACTTTTTCTGGTCCGATTAAGGCCGGAACTATCAAAGACACCATCGGCACAACCGTAGGCTCGGATGTAGCCAATGTTGGCTCTGTGGTTATGGCTCAATCTGCTATACCAAATATCACAGGCGCAAGCCAGCTCAACCAAAGAATGGCGATAGTACCTGCCAATTCTCAAATTGTTGATGTGATTTTAAACGTCACTACCGCTGGAAATGACGGCGGCGCGGCCACTATTTCGGTCGGAACGGCTGCTGACGCAGATGCTTTCTTAGCTACTGTGAACACTAAGGCTGCAGGCACTACTCACGGAACGCTAGACACAGAAGCCACTAACGTCGGAACAACCGACCTAGAGGTTTTAGCTGACTTCACCGGAGCCAACGGTGACGGCACAACCGGCGTTGCAACAGTTACGGTTATGTACATCCAGAACAACAATCTCTCTTAGAGTGAGGTGACCCATGAGTTATAGCGATATCAAGTCCGTCACTAAGACGGCAGATGGTTCCGCTGTAGTGGGTCGCTGCCGCTTATATGGGGTGTATTTTACAAATACAGCCACAGGGTCGTCTTTTACTTTGAAAAACGGCACTACATCTGGCGGCACTGCCCTGATGTCTATTACTACGCCCGCTGCTGCAGGTGCCCAAGACTTGTTCATACCAGACATGGGCATTTTGTTTACGGATGGGATATTTATAGATGTCAACGATAGTGAAGTAACAAGTGTTACTTTGTTTTTTGAAGGGGGTGATCCCCAGTAATGGCCAGCACTAAGAACGTAAAACGCACGCCCTCTGGGCGTGTTGCCTATAGAGGAGAGACTTTTTCGGGGTTTAACAAACCCAAAAGGACTTCAGGAGGCAGTAAGAAATTTGCGGTGTTGGCTAAAAAAGGCGATGAAGTTAAGTTGGTTAGATTCGGCGATCCGAATATGACGATAAAGAAAAGCAGCCCTAAGCGCAGGGCCAGCTTCAGAGCCAGACACAATTGTGATACTGCTAAGGATAAGTTCTCAGCAAGATATTGGAGTTGTAAAAAATGGTAATGAAAAAAGCGGCAAAAAAGAAAGTAGTCCGAAAAGCTACCGGAGGGGCAGTTAAGAAGTCTTCTGTAAACAAAGCGGGCAACTACACAAAGCCTACTATGCGAAAGCAGCTTTTCAATCAAATAAAAGCCGCAGGAAAGGGAGGCAAGCCGGGCCAGTGGTCTGCACGTAAGGCGCAGATGCTGGCCAAGCAGTATAAGTCGAAAGGTGGAGGCTACAGAGATTAATGGCGCTCAAGAAGTCCCAAAAATCCCTGAAGTCTTGGACAAAGCAGAAGTGGAGAACTAAAAGCGGTAAGCCCTCCACGCAAGGACCCAAAGCCACAGGTGAGAGATATTTGCCTGCAAAAGCTATTAAGTCTTTAAGCAGTAAGGAATACGCAGCTACAACACGCAAGAAGCGTGCAGATGCTGCTAAAGGTAAACAAGTTTCGGCGCAGCCTAAAAAGGTTGCTAAAAAAGTTAAACGTCATAGACGAGTGAGGTAATCAAGATGGCTGGACGTGGAATGGGCGCAGCAACTCGAGGCGGTGGAGCGGTTTCCTCAGGGCCTCGTAACAAAAAACTTTCGGCCCCTAGCCCTAAAGTTGAGGTCATGATGGCCAAAGGCGGCATGGCTAATAAAAAAGGCAAGTTTCCTGATTTGACGGGAGACGGCAAAGTAACACAGGCCGATGTATTGAAGGGTCGCGGAGTTAAGCGCATGCGCGGCGGCGGTATGGCCGGTATGGCTAAGAAGAAAATGCCTATAAAGAAAATGCGCGGCGGCATGGCCGGTATGGCAATGAAAAAGAAATGATTACGGACGCTGACCGAAACGGCATATTAAAGGAGATCAGAGATTGGTCTAAGTATGCCTTAGAGGTCAGCAGCTCTGATTTTAATAACTTGCCGCCTTGCCCGTATGCCAAGGCGGCGTGGCAAGAAAACAAAGTAGACATACTTTTTAAAACGGACAGTGAGGATTATAAGACCCTTTATGTGACTCTAAGCGAATGGGATGACTCAAAAGAGTTAATCATTATAGCGGACACAGAGTTTGTAGAGGACCCGGATGAGTTTCATTATTTTGTGGACAGCTTAAATGAAGCTATCGCAGACGAGGCTTTTGAAGACAAGGATTTTTGGATAATGGGATTTCATCCAGAAGACGAGTCAAATGAGCTTATTGATGACGGGACTTTTGAAGGGGAGACAGAGACACAGTATGCAATGTTTTTTGTGCAGCGATTATCTAAGCTAGAGAAAGCCGCAGAAAAACTAAGGCCCCTCGGATACTACGACAAGTATTTTAGGGAATACAATGTAGCGGAGATGTACGAGCTACGAACTAATTTCTATAGGCAGTTGCTCGATGGCGACCTCAGGAACAGCAACATTTGATCTCAACATTGACGACCTCATAGAAGAGGCGTTTGAGCGTTGTGGCATGAGAATGACGGCTGGGTATCAGCTGTCTTCCGCTCGTCGGTCCCTAAACCTGTTGTTTTCAGATTGGGCCAATAGAGGACTTAATCTTTGGACTATTGAGCAGGCCACCTCGGTTTTAGCTAACGGAACCACCACAGTTGCGCCGGGAACAGACACAGTAAATGTGCTGTCTGCGGTTGTTAGAGACACGATAAACGGGCAACAACAAGACATAAGCATAGAGAGAATAGGCCGCTCAGAATACTTGGACATTCCCAACAAACTGGTTAAGGCTAGACCTTCTCAGTTTTATGTAGAGAGAAGTAATACACCGACGATATACCTCTACCCTACATCTGACAAAGCGTATACCTTGGTGTATTACCGTATTCGACGAATACAGGATGCGGGTGATTACACTAACACCAGTGACGTGAACTTCAGGTTTTTGCCTTGTTTAGCTTCTGGTCTGGCCTACATGCTTTCCTTGAAATACGCACCTGATCGAATAGGGCTTTTGAAACAAATTTATGAGGAAGATTTCCAAAAAGCCGCGTTGGAAGACAGGGATACTGCCAGTGTTCATTTTGTGCCACAGATAGAGTATTAAGATGGCTACGGCAACAGGTAAATTTGCCTACGCTTTGTGCGATTACTGCGGCAGGAGATATCGCTACCAAGACCTAAAAAAGAACTGGAAAGGGTTCATGGTCTGTCCAGAAGACTATGAGCCAAAAGAGCCTCAAATAGAGCCGTTGCAGTATAGAGGGGACGCAATTGCATTAAAGGACCCTCGACCAGATAGGACGGAACCGACTGTAGTTTTTGTTGGGCTACCGGGTGACGCTGCTTTTCAAAGCCAAGGGTCGGCTTTTGGAGGCACTAACATGCAGCCTCTTCCTGCTCAAAAACCTGTCGAAGGGATAGGTGAGATAGGAGAGGTTATAATTCTAGGCGCACTGGGAGATGTTACGCAGCCCAGTGGGAGCGTAAGTGCAACAGGGAGCGTGGGATCAGCCTCCCCGTTTAGCGTGCTTACTGTAACAGTTGCTAACCCCGGAGTTGGAAATAGGTATTATGTTGAAGGAGCGTTACAAGCTACGATGAGTTTAAGCGAAGGTAGCACCTACAGAATAGACCAGAGCGATAACTCAAATAGCGGGCATCCTTTAAAGTTTTCTACTACATCTAACGGCACATGGGGTGGAGGGAGCGAGTATACAACCGGGGTAACTTATGTAGGGGTTCCGGGTAACACCGGGGCGTACACACAGATAGTAGTAGCTGCTGCGGCGCCTACTTTATATTATTACTGTTCAAACCATTCTGGTATGGGCGGGCAAGCGAACACACCGTAGATGATATGACATACGACGAACTGGTAACAAACATTAGAAATTACACTGAAGTGGACAGCAATGTCTTTTCTAGTTCTGTCATTAATACTTTTATTACTATGGCAGAAAACAGAATACTCAGAGACATAGACTTGGATGTGTTTAAAAAAGAATCTACTGGAACCATGACGGATGGAAATAGGTTTTTAGCCTCTCCATCCGACATTCTTACGCACAGGTACATGTTTGTCACTGTCAGCGGAGAAAAGGTGTATTTAGATTTTCGAGACACGTCGTTCATGAAAGAGTATTGGCCTGACCCGACTTCTAAAGGCGTGCCTAAATATTATTCCGTTTGGGATCAAAACACTTTTTACATTGCTCCTACTCCAAATAGTAATTACGCCGTTCAATTAGGTTATATACATAGACCACCACAGCTCTCCTCCACCAATACAACAACGTGGATAAGCACTAATTCTCCAGAGGCGCTTTTATACGCCACCTTGATACAGGCATATAGTTACACAAAAGGTCCAATGGAGATGATGCAGTATTTTGAAAACGCTTATGCTCAGGCAATCCAAGGGCTGGGTATTGAGCAACAAGGCCGCCGCCGTCGAGATGAGTTCCGTGATGGCATGATAAGAATACCGATCAAGTCAGAGAGTCCGGGTCCATGATGAGCGCAAATGGGGCATTGCAGGTAGGCGAATTTACAGTCAAGGCTGTTTCAAACCGGGGCTTTACTCCCGAGGAGCTTGTCGAGCAGGCACTAGACAAAATTATTTATGTTGGGGGGAACTGCCATCCTGCTATACAGGAACAAGCAGTTACCTTCAAAAACCAAATCCGAAGTGTGTTGTTAGAAAGCATGAAACAAGCTGTGCGCTCTGATAGAACTACTTTGGCAAATAGATTCCGTGATGCTGGGCATTCGGAACTTGTAAAACTATTGGAGAATTGACAATGGCTATTACCGTTACTACAGCGATGCCCACCAGCTTTAAAGTCGAGTTGTTTAAAGGGCTGCATGATTTACAAAACGGTGCAGATACACTGAAGATTGCGCTACTAAAGTCGCAAGCTGCTGGTTCTGGCACTTATGGTGCTGCAAGCACTAACTATTCCGACATCACTGGCAACAGCGATGAGACCAGCGGTACAGGATACAGCGCAGGCGGTAATACTCTGACCAACGTAACTCCTGTGGCTAGTGGCACTACTGCTGTCTGCGATTTTGCTGACACTACTTGGTCAAGTGCGTCTTTCACTACAAGTGGCGCGATGATCTATAACACTAACAACTCTAATTCTGCTTGTGCGGTATTAAGTTTTGGTGGCGATCAGACTGTTAGCTCCGGCGATTTCCAAATCCAGTTCCCTGCTGCTGGCGCCTCTACTGCGATTATTCGCATAGCCTAGTAGGACAGCCTCATGGCTTATCAAGGTCCGATTAGAGCATGGGGCGAAAGTACTTGGGGAACAAGTTCATGGGACGGTATTGGCACTGTTGTAGATCTTGGCCCTACTTGGGGTAACGGTGCTTGGGGCGAAGGTGCTTGGGGTGAGAATGTCAATGTCTCCGTTTCCGGCACCGGAGCAGTAGGGACTGTAACATTTGCTAT
>VMHT01176058.1_pt1 | contig 10755 bp, 21 predicted proteins | sample 4693611 | NCBI WGS metagenome assembly VMHT01 (sample SAMN12280063, study PRJNA550983) | marine metagenome | isolation source: seawater sampled from same location over 5 years 0.02-0.2 micron viral filtrate | place: USA: collected off the coast of southern California halfway between the port... ... | reverse complement strand
CCTACAAACTTATGGAGACATATGTCAAATCGTATACCTGGATTAGGTGCATTTACAAAACAAAATAGAATGATGTGGAATAGTGGTGATAGAAGAGCAAGAGCAGAAGTTTTAGGTAGACAATTATTAGGAACATCTGTTGTTTTATATGGTCTACATTTAGCAACAGAAGATGTAGAAGATAAAAATGGTAAAAGATACCCTAAGATAACAGGTAATGGACCATCTAATTTTGAAATAAAAAAAACTTGGTTATCTTTAGGATGGCAACCTTATTCTATTGCACAACTTAATGATGATGGCACAGTAACATATAAACAATACAATAGAATGGATCCTCGTTTTATGGTGTTAGGTTTTGTTGCAGATATAAAAGAAAATTTAGCAAACATAAACGATCAAGAAAAAGAAGAAATGCTTACAGCAGGTATAATGACAATTATGAGAAACGCATCTAACAAAACTTATTTAAGAGGTATTACAGATGCTATGTCTCTTATTGGTAGTCCTACAGAGAAAAAATTTGAACAATTCTTTGGTGGAGTTGTTGGTAATTTAATACCTTATGCTTCATTAAGAAATCAAGGTATTCCTGGTATTTTAGAACCTGAAACAGATGCTTTTGAAACAAGAAGTTTTTTAGATAAAATATTAGAAAGATCAGGTTTAGGTGAAAAGTATTTAGAACCTAGAAGAGATATTATTACAGGAGAACCAATAGAAAAAACACCAAGTAGTTTATATTTTAATCCTGATGGTATTTTATCATTTTCATCATTTGTTCAAGGACCATCACTTGTTGGTAGACAAATAGATGTAAAAGATAATCCAGTAGCTTATGAGATTGCAAGACTACGAATAGCACTTACTCCACCAACAAAGGTTAGAAGTAGAGTTGTAGATTTAACAGAGTTTGTAAAAGATGGTCAATCAGCTTATGACTATCTTATGGAAAATACAGGTAAAGTAAAAATTAATGGTAGAACTTTTCAAGAAGAAGTATTAAATCAAATGAACTCTACCTTTTATAAAAATAGACAAGAAGGTGATGTTAATTTTGATGGTGGAAAAGAGATGGTAATTAAAAAGGTTTTCAAAGCATATAAAGATGCAGCTTATGCTCAAATGATTAAAAATTATCCAGAGGTTAAAGACGCATTAATCAAAGCTCAAAAACAAAAATATGAGCTTTTAGGTAAAAGTAAGGAAGGAGAATCAGATCAAATAAATGTTTTATTACCTCAATAATGTGGTATTGAGTAATGAAAGAGTTTAATATATAGAGAAAATAATATGACAATATCTTCAACTACAGTAAAAAATTCATATTCAGGTAATGGTAGCACAACAGCTTTTGCCTACACATTTAAAATATTTGCGAACACAGATTTACAGGTAATAATTAGATCATCTACAGGAACTGAAACTGTCAAAACTTTGACAACTCATTATACAGTATCTGGCGTGGGAGATGCTTCAGGTGGTAATGTAACATTTACTTCTGGCAATATTCCAGCATCTGGTGAAACAGTTGTGATCAGAAGAGCTGTTCCGCAAACTCAAGCGATAGATTATATCGCTAATGATCCATTCCCTGCGGAATCTCATGAAGAGGGTTTGGATCGTGCAACTATGACAACTCAACAAGTTCAAGAAGAGTTAGATAGAGCAATTAAATTATCAAGAACTAATACTATGACATCTACAGAGTTTAGTGTAGGTGCATCAGATAGAGCAAATAAAATTTTAGCATTTGATGGTAGTGGTGAGATTAGTGTTACACAAGAACTAGGAACATTTGTTGGAAATTGGTCTGCTAGTAGAGATTACAACGCTAGAGATATTGTAAAAGATACATCTACAAATAATATTTTTATTTGTAATACAGCTCACACATCTTCTGGCTCACAACCTTTAACAACAAATACTGATTCAGCTAAATGGGATTTATTGGTAGACGCAGCTTCAGCTACAACATCAGCTACTAATGCTGCAACATCAGCTACCGCAGCAGCTAGTTCAGCAACTGCCGCAGCGAGTTCTGCGACAACAGCTTCTACACAAGCATCCAATGCTTCGACTTCTGCATCAAACGCTGCTTCTTCTGCTACTGCCGCTGCCGCAAGTGCAACAGATGCCGCTAACTCTGCTGATGCTTTTGATGATGTTTATTTAGGTTCTAAATCATCTGATCCAACTACAGATAATGATGGTGATGCTCTAGCAGCAGGTATGCTTTATTACAATACTTCATCAAATATTATGCGTGTTTATAGTGGAAGTGCATGGGAAAATGTAGCTGTAAGCACAACTGGTTTTGCAACTTTAACTGGAGTAGAAACTTTAACAAATAAAACTTTAACATCACCTAAAATAGGTACAAAAATAAGTGATACTAATGGTAATGAATTATTAAATTTAACAGCAACAAGTTCAGCAGTTAATGAACTTACATTAGCAAATGCTGCTACAGGAAACAAACCAACAATTACTGCATCTGGTGGAGATACTAATATAGGCGTATCAATACAACCAAAAGGAAGTGGACAAGTAACGATAGACAATTTAACTTTTCCAGCAGCAGATGGTTCAGCAGATCAATTTTTAAAAACAGATGGTTCTGGTAATCTAAGTTTCTCAGCAGTAAGTGGTGGAACTGATTGGCAATCAGCAGAAAAAACTGCAAACTTTACAGCAGTAGCTGGAGAGGGTTACTTTGTAAATACTACTGGTGGTGCTTTTGAAATTGATTTACCAACTTCTCCATCTGTTGGAGATACTATAGAATTTGTAGATTCAAGAAGAAATTTTGCAACAGCTAATTTAACTTTAGATCAAGGTTCAAATAAATTTCAAGGTAATACATCTCCAAAACCTGTTTATGATGTTGATGGTCAATCAATAAGAATAGTTTATTCTGGTTCAACACAAGGTTGGATTCCAACTTCAGATGATGATGTAACTATGGAAACTCCACAAACTTACACAGTAGATTTTTTAGTTATTGCTGGTGGAGGTGCTGGGGGATTTGATAGAGGTGGTGGTGGAGGAGCTGGAGGTTATAGAAATTCTTATTCAACAGAATCTTCTGGTGGAGGAGGTTCTTCCGAAACAAGTTTAAGTTTATCTCCTGGAACAGCTTATACAATTACAGTTGGTGCTGGTGGTTCAGCACCTACTTCTCCAGGTCTACCTGATAGTGGAAATAATTCTTCTATTTCTGGTTCTGATATTACAACAATAACATCAACAGGTGGAGGTGGTGCAGGTGGAAATGCACCAACTCCTAATAGAGGTATTGCATCAGATGGAGGTTCTGGTGGTGGTAAAGCATATAGTGGAACTGCTGGAAGCGGAACTGCGAATCAAGGTTTTGATGGTGGTAGTACCAGTAATGGAGAAGCACCAGCTTATCAAATGTCAGGTGGCGGAGGTGCTGGAGAAGCTGGAGATACTGATGGTGTTGGACATGGAGGAGATGGTTTATCTTCTTCAATAACAGGAAGTGCAGTTTCAAGAGGTGGTGGAGGTGGAGGCTTTCAACAATCACCAGCAGGTGCTGATCCTGGAGGAACAGGTGGAGGTGGAGATTCTTCTTCTTCTCCAAGTGGTAATAATCAACAAAATGGAACTGCTAACACAGGCGGTGGTGGTGGAGGTGGAGATGGGGGTTCACCTGGAAATGGGTCATCAGGTGGAAGTGGTGTTGTTATTTTAAGAATGCCAACAGCAAATTATTCTGGTACAACAACAGGTTCTCCAACTGTTACAACAGATGGATCAGATACAATTATAACATTTACAGGTTCAGGGAGTTACACAGGATAATGGCACATTTTGCAAAATTAGGAGTAGGAAATATAGTTGAAAGAGTTGAAGTAGTATCTAATGATATTGCAACAACAGAACAAGCTGGTGTTGAGTTTTTACAAAACTTATATGGAGATAGAGCAGTTTGGAAACAAACATCTTATAATGGAAATATAAGAAAAAATTTTGCTGGTAAAGGTTGGAAATATGACCAAACTAGAGATGCTTTTATTTCCCCAAAACCTCACAATTCTTGGACATTAAATGAAACAACTTGTTTATGGGAAGCACCAATTCCTAAACCAGAATTGACGCAAGAACAAATTGATAATAATAATCACTATAAATGGAATGAAGAAACTCAAACTTGGGATTTAGAATAAAATAAATTAGTGGTGTGAACTTAAAAGATTATATATTACATTTAGATAAATGGATTCCTCAAAATATTATAGATCAATCTATAAAAGAATTATCTGATAATAATACTTGGCAAAGACATTTTTATACAAATCCAAAAACATTTGAAAAAAAATCAAAAAATGCAGATAAAGAACTTGATGTTTGTTATGGAAATAATTTAACTTATTTAAAACAGTTATATGATTTAACTTGGAAAGGATTAGAAAAATACATTGTAATAGAAAAATTAGGTGGAGATACATTTAATGGTTGGAAAGGTTTTAGTAAAATAAGATTTAATAGATATAATAAAAATCAAATTATGTCTAAACATTGTGATCATATTAATAGTTTATTTACAGGAGATATAAGAGGTATTCCAATATTAAGCATTGTAGGTGTTTTAAATGATGATTATGAGGGTGGAGAGTTTATAATGTTTGATGATTATGAAATCAAATTTAAAGCTGGAGATTTAATTATATTTCCATCTATATTTTTATATCCACATTTAGTTAAACCAGTAAAGAAAGGAACAAGATACTCTTTTGTGTCTTGGTGTTATTAATGAAAGAACCTACAATTCAAAATTTATTTCCAACACCTATCTATATGAACAGTATAGATAGACCATTTACAAAACAAGAATTAAAATTTGTTAAAGATCAGAAAAAACATTGTGTTAATAATGTAGGCAATATTAATACTAAAGATAATTACATATTAAATAGGAAAGAATTTAAAAACATTAAAAAATTTTTAGATCAATGTTGTAAAGATTATTTAAAAAGAATTATATCTCCAAAAAATAATATTGAACTTTATATCACTCAATCTTGGTTAAACTATACAGTAGAAAATCAATATCATCATAGACACGAACACCCTAATTCAATTATTTCTGGTGTATTATATTTTAATTGCGATAAAGAAAATGATAAAATAACATTTTCAAATCCAAGAGGTTATCAACAAATAAAACCAGAAGTAGATCAATTTAATATTTGGAACTCTTATACATGGTGGTTTCCATTACAAACAGGTCAATTAGTTATGTTTCCATCATCAACAACACATCAAGTAGAAACTAAAAAAGGAAATAATACTAGAATAAGTTTAGCTTTTAATACTTTTTACAAAGGTACAATAGGTTTAAATAGTAGTTTAACTGAATTGATTTTATAACCCTAAAATGTTATAAATCATCTGCAAGTGGGTATTACCTCCACACCACATACTCACTTGCTTAACTATAATTAAATATTATGAAATTTGTTATAATTATGCAGATATGTTCAGCTTTATCAGGAACTTGCCAAGAGGCATATAAACCTGCTATTCAGTTTGGAACTTTTTATGATTGTGGTATAAGCGGTTATAGTATCGCTGGTTCTGCAATAAAAAAAATGGATAGAGAACTAGTTGAAAAAGATAAACTCTATGTAAGATTTGGTTGCATAGAAAAAAATTTAAAGGAAGAAGATGCCTAGAAAAAAAACTATGACAGCAAAACAATTAACTGATCAGATGACAGGCATGAGATTATCAAAGCATGAAGCTATCTGTGCAGAGAGAATGAAAACATTATTCAAAGCAATAGATGAGATGCGTAAAGATATAAAAGATTTAAGACAAGATATGAACAAGGGAAAGGGAGCTGTAAACGTATTAATATTTTTAGCAGGATTAATTGCAGCTATTGTTGGTGTCATAAAATGGAATGGCTAGACGTAAAAAAGCAGTTACTGGTTTGGTTAATGAGCTTTCAGCACAGCTTGACTTTGCTAAAGACCCCAATATACTTGTATTTACACCACTTGGAGGACTTGGACCTATAGATATTGTTACTTTAAATATGACTACAGGAGAGTATACTGCGTATGATGTCAAAACGAAAAATTTTAGAAAAAAAGATTACATCCCTAGTGATGGGTATAAGAGAAATGCTAAAGGATCTCTTATCAATCGTCAAACGACTAATGAACAAAAGAAACTAAAGGTAAAAATAATCTATGCAACTATCTAAACATTTTAAACTAGAAGAATTTACAAAGTCAATGACAGCAACTCGTAAAGGTATAGACAATACACCTGGAGCTGGTGATATTAAAAACCTTGAGAATGTTTGTTATGAAATACTAGAACCAGTAAGAGCTAAGTTTGAAAAACCTATAACTATTACATCAGGTTATAGATCAGAAGCATTATGCGAAGCTATTGGTTCAAAGAAAACTTCACAACACGCAAAGGGTCAAGCAGTAGACTTTGAGATCGCTGGTGTACCTAATATTCAAACTGCATATTGGATTCAAAACAATGTAGACTTTGATCAATTAATATTAGAGTTTTATAATCCAGATGATCCTGCTGGTGGTTGGGTTCATGTATCTTATAATGAAAAAGGATCTAATAGAAAACAAGTTCTCACTTATGATGGTAAAAAATTTGACAATGGTCTACCAGATATGAAGTGGAAAGATGGAAAGGTAGCAGGATAATGTGGTTAAGTGCAATTAAACTAGCTGTTCAAGCAGGTTCTCATATTTATAAAAATAAACAAAAAACTAAAATGCTTATGGCAGATGCTCAAATGCACCATGCAGAAAAGATGGCAAAGGGTGAGGCAGAGTATCAAGGTAAATTATTAGAAAGCAGAAACTCAGATTGGAAAGACGAATTTATTTTGATCCTGTTGTCAATCCCTATCGTGATGCTAGGTTTTGCAGTATGGTCAGACAATCCAGAACACATGGAAAAGATGCAGTTATTTTTTGAGTATTTTTCTAACTTACCTTTTTGGTATCAAACAATTTTTGTAGGGGTCATAGCTTCTGTATATGGATTGAAAGCTACTGATTTGATTAAGCGAAAATGACCATAGCAGATTTTGATCCTGGTTTATTAGGTAATTATGATGAACCTAAGTATCTTTTACATTTTCAATGGAAAAATAATAATAATAAAATTTATAGATATGCTTTAGTTGAAAAGATAGATATAAATAAAATAGATCACAGATTAAAATTAACAGAGGATGAACAAGGATTAACACAGAAAGAAGTATGGTTAAAAAAATATTCGTACAACAATATGGTAGAAAAATAACACATCTATCACAGCAAAAAGGCAAGTATGGCAAGAGTAAAGTTCGATATAAACAAAGCTCCTCACGAAAGAATACCAAAAAAAACTAGCATTGGCAGACGACCAAAAATGAGTAGTATGAACAAGCATAAGAAACGATCTTACAAACGTAAGAACAGAGGTGGTATGTAATGAAAGTTAGTGAGAATACATCTGTTGCAATGCCAATCAAAAATATGATTGGTATTATCGTAGCAGTTAGTTTAGGTATATTCGCATTCACCGAATTGGAGGCAAGACTTACCTCGCTAGAGACAAGTCGTGAGCTTATGCAATCTGATTTGCTCAAAGCGTCAGATCAAAAACCTGTGGACCAAGAACAATTTTTAATACAAGAATCACTAGCATCTGACTTAGAAAAGACTATAGTGCGTGTAGATGAAATGATGCACAATGGAGTAAATATCTCAAGAATGATGAAAGATATTGAAAGATTGCGTGAAGATGTAGAAAAATTAAAGGATAAGGTAAGAGAAAATGGAAATGGTTATAGCTCTAATAATGTATCTAAATAACGATATGGTTGAGCATACATACAAAGAAACTTTAAGCAAATGCTTAAAATCAAAGCGTGTTGCTATTCGTGAAGTTAATCCACAATCTGTTAGATTTGAATGTAAGAAAGTAAATGCTGTAACTGAAATATACATGGGTCAAAAAAAAATAGTTAAGATTGAACAATGAGAAGAAGAGATAAACAACCACCAAAAACTAAAAAATATTTTAGGTCCACTAAGTCTGGTGCAGGTATGACCAAAGCTGGTGTTGCAAGATACCGAAGAGAAAATCCTGGATCAAAACTTAAAACTGCTGTAACAAAGAAAAGTGGATTGACAGCAAGAGAAAAAGCTAGACGTAAATCTTATTGTGCAAGATCAGCAGGTCAAATGAAAAGATTTCCTAAAGCTGCTAAAGATCCTAACTCAAGATTAAGACAAGCAAGAAGAAGATGGAGATGCTAGATAAAATTATATATAAATTTTTTGGTTGGATAGATAACTTAAATCAAAAGATTAATGATGTTCTAACTATGGACTTTACTAATTTTAGTAAAAGAAACAAAAAGTGTAAGTGTGGTAAAAAAAAATAAGGCGACCATATTTCAGATCGCCTTAAATTTATTTACTCATTAAAATATGTTTCAATTTTTGCGTTCATGTTTGAAACATCTCTTGAAGTGCCTTGAAGTAATCCCTCAATTACATCAATAGCTCTTTCATAATCAGTAAAATGTTTTGGAAAATCTATTGTATTATTTTCCAAATATTTTCTGATGTCTTTTTTAGAGAACATAAAATTGATTACATCATCAACTTCACTGTCAACTAAAACAATTTCTTGATCTTTTTTAAGATAATTTAAAATAGCATTTCTTACTATTGTATTTATCTTATCATTATCAAGAACTCTCTCTATTCTTTCATAATCATCACTTAATCTTCTGTGATTATGATTTATAAAGAGTCTTATATCTTTACAGATTTGTTCATCCATAAAGTACCTCCTATTTGTTTATTTACTTTTTTTATAACTAAATAAGAAAAATATTTTTTTCTTATTAATTACAGTATATACTATTTGGATATGCTTGTCAAGTCTTTTTTTTTGTAGTAAAATTAAGGGTGCGAAAAAAAACTTGGAATAAATCAAAAGTAAGGGAGTTCATCTGTGGATATTGTACATGGTGTAAAAAAGAACTATTGAACACTATGGGTGGATGGATTATAACTTATAGTAAGAAGTATTTTTGCCATGATGGTAAAGATGGTTCTTGTTTTGATAAATATTGTAACATAAAAAAGGAGAAACAATGCCAGGATACAAGATGAAGAAACCAATGACAAAGAAGAAAGTTAAGAAAGCAAAGAAAGCTAAAAAATCTAAAGGGAGAATGTACTAATGCCAGGTAAAGGTAAAAAAAAGTATAGCAAAAAACAAATGAAGATAGCTCGTGTTGCTGAACCTAGAGATAGAATTACAGGAGCTGATTTTAGAAAATTAAAAATGTCTAAAAAGAAAAGAAGAGTATGACAACTAAATCAGTAAAAGCACCTAAAGGTTTTCATTGGATGAAAAAAGGTAGCTCATATAAACTGATGAAGGGTACATACAAACCACACAAAGGAGCTGTAAGAATGGCAAAGTTTACAGTACAAAAGAAACATGGCTAAGTTATGTGCTAAAGGTAAAGCTGCTGCTAAACGAAAGTTTAAAGTATATCCATCAGCGTATGCAAATATGTACGCTGCTGGTGTATGTAGTGGTAGAATAAAACCTAAAGGTACAAGAAAAAAAAGAAAGTAATGTCTAAAGGTTTACGATCATGGGTACAAGCTAACTGGGTAGACATTGCCAATCCTAAAAAAGGTGGTGGCTTTCCTAAATGTGGTCGTAGCAAAGGAGAGAAAAGAAGAAACTATCCTAAATGTGTACCTGCTGCAAAAGCTAGAGCTATGTCAGCTAGTCAAAGACGTGCTGCTGTATCAAGAAAACAAAAAGCTGAGAGAAGAACAAGAACAAATAAAAGACCTAACTACGCTAGGACATAGTTAGTTCATCAAACTCCTGCCATATAGTTTGATTGTCATACCAATAGTGTTCTTTCTTTTGTTTCATTTGAATAGAATTTAAAACTGTAGTATGATCTTGTCCAAAAATTTTTCCTATCTCTGTTAAACTCATCTTATATTTTTCATTAAATATATTGTGAATAATATTTCTAGCTCTGACAATATCTCTGGTCCTTGTCTTGGTGAATAATTCTTTCTTACTTACTTCATACTTAATACAAACTTTATTAATCACAGAGTCTATCTCTGCCTTTCTAGGTTTTCTAAATTGATAACCAATAATTTTTCTCTCTGTACTAATAGGCACTATGTGTGTTTCTTTTATTTGATTAACATGATCTGACATTTTTTTTTGTGCTAACTCAAAACCAGTTCTAAATCCTTCTTCATAAAGTTTTAGTTGTTGCTCTGATAATAAATAAAAAGCTATCTTATGTTTATAAATGAAGTCGTTATTGTTTATTTTTTTAATATATTTTTGAAACTCTTGTTTAGATAAAGACATAAATCCCCTACAGTTTTGTTTGTTTTTTTTAGCAATGTAAACTAATGAGCTATGCTCTTCTCATTAATTCTTCTTGTGCCTTCTCTATTTTCCAAAAAAGTCTGTAAGAATCTTTCTGATACTTACTTACTTTTCTCTTGGCTTCCAGGAACTTCTCGTGTTTCTTCTGTTGAAGATCCCTGTACTTTTGAAGGCGAGTTTTTAACTCTTCCATCTTTCTCCTTTATTACTTTGGTAAAGTCTAATTTAATATTCTCAACTTTACATTCTACAACTTCCCCTTGTGCGTTGGGGTCGGCAGCTTTCTTTACATCATCAAATCTT
>VMHT01027112.1_pt1 | contig 10756 bp, 12 predicted proteins | sample 4693611 | NCBI WGS metagenome assembly VMHT01 (sample SAMN12280063, study PRJNA550983) | marine metagenome | isolation source: seawater sampled from same location over 5 years 0.02-0.2 micron viral filtrate | place: USA: collected off the coast of southern California halfway between the port... ... | reverse complement strand
GCGCGACCTTATCGCCGAGCATGATGCCAAATGCTGGCTGGTCAATACCGGTTGGACCGGCGGGGCTTATGGCATTGGCAATCGCATGCCGATTAAAGAGACCCGGGCGCTGCTCTCAGCCGCTTTGGATGGCAGCCTGAATAATGTTGAGTTCCGCACCGATGCGAATTTCGGCTTTGATGTGCCGGTCGCCGTGCCTGGGGTTGATAGCTCAATTCTCAATCCGCGTGACACTTGGGCCGATAAAGACGGCTATGACGCACAAGCCTCCAAGCTGGTCGCCATGTTTGTCGCCAATTTCGATAAATTTATCGAGCATGTTGACGATAATGTGAAAGCCGCCGCGCTGGCTGCTGAATAGTCAACGCAAGATTCGATGAAAAGGGCGGGGTTTACCCCGCCTTTTTTTGATTCAATTTTAATAATAATACTAATAATAGTTAATAATACTATTAATGGGCTTCTTCCCAGTTATTTGCGGCTTGGGCGTCAACCAAAAGTGGGACAGATAGCGATAAACGCGGCGCGCAGGCGTTTTGCATGGTGGTTTTGACGGTTTCAATCAATTTTTCGCACATTTTTGTCGGCGCTTCAAAAATTAGCTCATCATGCACTTGCAACAGCATTTTCGCCTCGGGCAAACCGGCGGCTTGCAGCGCGGCGGGCATTTGTATCATGGCGCGGCGAATAATATCCGCCGCCGTGCCCTGAATCGGCGCGTTAATGGCGGCGCGCTCGGCAAAGGCCTTGCGGGCCGGAATTTTGGCGTTGATTTCCGGCACATGCACTTTCCGGCCAAATAGGGTGGAGACATAGCCTTGCGCTTTCGCCTCGGCCTTAACATGCTCCATATAATCCTTAATGCCCGGGAATTTCTCAAAATAGGCTTTGATGTAATCGCTCGCCTCGCCGCGTGAAATGCCCAGCTGATTGGCCAGTCCAAAAGCCGAAATGCCATAAATAATGCCGAAATTAATCGCCTTGGCGCGGCGGCGCACTTCCGGCGTCATCTCCGCCATCGGCACATTAAACATTTCAGAGGCGGTCATGGCGTGAATATCATCGCCGTTTAAAAAGGCCGATTTCAACGCCTCAATATCGGCCATATGCGCCAGCACGCGCAATTCAATTTGGCTGTAATCGGCACTGACCAGCTGATGCCCGTCAGCGGCGATAAAGGCGGTGCGAATCCGCCGCCCGTCTTCCGTGCGTATCGGGATATTTTGTAGGTTCGGCTCGGATGAGGATAAGCGGCCCGTTGTCGTCGCGGCCAAAGAGTAAGAGGTATGAATGCGCTGCGTATCGGGATTGATAAACTCCGGCAGGGCATCCGTATAGGTCGATTTCAGCTTGGCCAGCCCGCGCCAATCCAGCACAAGCTGCGCCAGCCCGATGCCATTGGCGGCCAGACCCTCCAGCACATCAGCGCCGGTGCCCCAAGCGCCGGTTTTGGTTTTTTTGCCGCCCTCCAAGCCCATTTTATCAAACAGGATTTCGCCCAATTGCTTGGGGCTGGCAATGTTGAACGTCTCGCCCGCTTGCTCAAAAATCTCTGCTTCCATCGCCGCCATTTTTTGCGCGAATTCACCCGACAGGCGCGACAGCACGGCGCGGTCAACCCGCACCCCTTCGGCCTCCATAGCGCGCAACACGCCGACCAAAGGCCGCTCAGTGCCCTCATAAACCGCAACCATATGGTCGGTGACGAGGCGGGGTCGTAAATGCTTATAGAGGCGCAAAGTCACATCGGCATCTTCCGCCGCATATTCAGTGGCCTTCTCAATCGGCACTTGGTCAAAGGTGATTTGGCTTTTGCCGCTGCCCAAAAGCTCTTTAATCGGTATCGGCTTATGGCTCAGATATTTTTGTGCCAGCGCATCCATGCCGTGGCCATGATTGCCCGCATCCAGCGCATAAGACATCAGCATGGTGTCGTCATAACCGTCTATCTCAAGCCCGTAACGTTGCAAAATCTGCGCGTCAAATTTGGCATTTTGCAAAATCTTTTTGACCGACCTGTCAGACAAAACCGGCTTCAGCAGATCCAAAGCCGCCTTCATATCAATCTGCGGCGGCGTTTCATCGCCCAGCATTAAGCCCTCATTGGCCCCATGCGCCAGCGGCATATAGGCCGCCTCACCGGGTGCAACAGCCAGCGAGACGCCGACCAAATTGCGCTGCATGGCATCCAGCCCATCGGTCTCGGTATCAATGGCCAGCAGGCCGGTCTCATAAGCGCGCGCCAGCCAATCGACCAGCACATCCGCATCATTGATGCAGACATATTTTTGCGTGTCCAGCGTGCCCATCTCGGCGGGTAGGGCGCGATAATCGCCTTCGGTTTCCGCGCTTGGCGGCGGCGCATTATCGGCGGCCAGCGCATCGCTGGCGGTATAATCATCGGCTGACCAGCCATAACGCTCGGCCAGTCTTTTGGTTAATGTGTTGAACTCCATCGCCTTGGCAAAACCGATGAGCTTATCGCCTTGCGGTTCGCTGAGCGCCATATCGGCAAACCCGACCGGCATGGGCGTGTCGCGTTTCAGCGTCACCAAATCGCGGCTGATACGGGCTTGCTCGGCAAATTCAATCAAATTTTCGCGCCGCTTATTTTGTTTAATCTCACCGGCGCGCGCCAATAGCGTGTCGAGATCGCCATATTCTTCGATTAATTGCGCGGCGGTTTTAATGCCAATGCCCGGCACGCCCGGCACATTATCAACACTGTCACCGGCCAAGGCTTGCACATCAATCACCCGCTCAGGGCCGACGCCGAATTTTTCCACCACTCCGGCCGCGTCGATGAATTTATCCTTCATAGTATCGACCATGTCGATATTATCGCCGACCAATTGCATCAAATCCTTATCCGATGAGACAATCGTCACCCGCGCGCCATGCTCGGCCGCCTGTGTGGCATAGGCTGCGATTAAATCATCCGCCTCAAAGCCTTGCAGCTCAATCGCCGGAATATCAAACGCTTTCACCGCCTCGCGCACGAGCGGGAATTGTGGCACCAAATCTTCGGGCGCAGGTGGCCGATGGGCTTTATAGTCGGGGTAAATATCATTGCGGAAACTTTTGCCCGATGCGTCGAGGATGACGGCCAAATGGGTCGGCGAGCCTTCGGCCCCCATATCATTCAGCAATTTGACGAGCATATTGCAAAAACCCGACACCGCCCCGACCGGCAGCCCGTCCGATTTCCGCGTCAAAGGCGGCAGGGCGTGATAGGCGCGAAAAATATATCCCGAGCCATCCACCAGATAGAGGTGATCGTCTTTGCATAATGTGTCGCTGTCTTGTGTGCCTGCCACTTTGTGCTCCCGTCTTGGCTGTATTTTGGCTCCGCCCCGGCTTGCGCCGAATCTGTTGACCAAGTTTAAGACGCACTGGCCTATTGGCAAGGTGACAAAAAGCATTTGCCGATTTATTCCCCAGAACATAAATGCTACTCATACCCATCGGCTTGGCCATATTGGTCGGCAGTCTGCGGGAGAGATGAATGAGCGACGGTGAATTTGCATTACAAGCCACAGGGCTTCAAAAAACCTATAAGGCGATGGGCAATGCGCCGGCCAAACATGCGCTGAAAGACATTGACCTCGCCGTGCCGCGTGGCTCAATTTTCGGCCTTTTGGGACCGAATGGGGCAGGCAAATCAACCTTTATTAATGTGCTGGCCGGTATGGTGATGAAAAGCGGTGGCGCGGCGGAAATTTGGGGTTTTGATATTGATAAAAACCCTCGCCAAGCGCGCGCCTCTATCGGCATTGTGCCGCAAGAGCTGTCGATTGACCCGTTTTTCACCCCGGGCGAAATTATGGATTTACAGGCCGGCATGTATGGTGTGCCGAAAAGCCAACGCCGCACATTGGAAATTCTCACCGCTATGGGGCTGGATGATAAGATGAATGCTTATGCGCGCACGTTGTCGGGCGGTATGCGGCGGCGTTTGCTGGTCGCCAAAGCGCTGGTGCATAATCCGCCGGTCTTGGTGCTTGATGAGCCGACCGCCGGTGTCGATATTGAATTGCGCCGCCAGCTTTGGGATTATGTCATTGAACTGAATAAGGCTGGTGTCACCATTGTCTTGACCACTCATTATCTCGAAGAAGCCGAAGAATTATGCGATACGATCGCGATTATTGATCAGGGCGAGCTGCGCGCCTGCGACAGCACGGCAAATTTGCTGGCGCAGATTGACAATAAGACGCTGCTGGTGCGCGCCAGCTCGGCTTTGAGCCAATCCCCGGACATTGACGGGCTGGATATGAAGTTGAATGAGGATGGCCGTTTGGCGGTGACTTATAATCCGGGCGATATGCCCGCCGGTGCGGTGCTGGCAAAATTGCAAGCCGCCGGAATTGAGATAAGGGACCTGGATACGCAAGGTGCCGAACTTGAAAATGTTTTCATGAAACTGACCTCGTAACAGAAATAGGTTGACGAATATGATTGGACGATTGAACCATGTCGGCATTGCAACACCGTCGATTGAAAAATCCGTAGCGCTTTATCGCGATGTGTTGGGCGCGACCAAAATTCATGACAAGTTTAAGATGGAAGAGCAGGGTGTGTTTGTGTGTTTTGTTGATGTGCCCAATAGCCAGATTGAACTGATTGAGCCGATTGATGAGACCAGCCCGATTGCCGGGTTTTTGAAAACCAATCCTGAAGGCGGTCAGCATCACGTGTGTTTTGAGGTTGAAGACCTGCTGGCCGCGCGCGATGAGATGGTTGAAAAAGGCGCGCGCGTTTTGGGCGAGCCGCGCATTGGCGCTCATGGCACGCCGATTATTTTCGTCCATCCTAAAGATATGGGCGGCGTGCTGATTGAGCTGATGCAAAGACCCGGAGCCGACGCAAACGGCTGAAGCTCAAAAGGGAGACGATCGATGATGCGCGAGACATCAACTCTCGCAAGAGGTTACATCCATTTGGAAAAAGGTGCCGTATCTTTTCCGGCCGGCACATACCATTTCTTGGCGTCGCCATCCCATCGCCCACCCAGTGCTTTGCAGGCATCTTTGTCGTCAAACGGGCAATTGAGATAGCTCTTCTCGCCCTCTTCCGCCTCGGCTTGGGGCTTGCCGGTTTCAGCTGGCGCTTCGGCCCCCTCGATCCATTGGGAGAAGGGTTCGCTGGCCATGGCATCGGTAATATACCATTTTCTGGCGTCGCTATCCCAGCGACCGCCAAGTGACTTGCAGGCATCCTTATCGTCAAAAGGACAGTTGAGATAAATTTTTTTGTCTTCCATTGGGGCATCACTCCTGAATGTGCCTCGACTTTACCCGAAAAAGGCCGGGCGCGTCACCCCGTGCCATCATTTGGCCACAGCTTCTATCAAGAAAAACTTCTATCAAGCGAAACTGGCGCGATAGGCCGCCCCGCCTGCTTGGGGTGCTGAGATATTGTCAATCTATTTGGCGCGCTGCCGAGCCAGCATATCGTCAAAGCGTGATTCACCAATGACCGAGCCATCTTGAGCTAGGGTCTCAGCCAGTGAATTGTCAACGGCTTTGAGTTTAAACAGCACGAGCGCGCCTTCAGGGCCGCCCCGCTCCATATGCACATCGCCCGGTTCTTTATCGGCATAATCTCCGGCCTTCCGGATTTTTGTCGATAATTCCTTACCGGTTTCAGGATCAACGTCTATGACATGCAGCTCACCGGCCAATACAAGCGATGTTGTGTCTGCCGTGTGGCGATGGAAGTGGCAATAACTATTGGGCGCCCAGCGATACAAGAAATCGACACGGCCATCATCGCGCATGCTTAATAGCGCCGCCTCATAATCAATCGGGTAATTAAAGTTTTTGTCGCCGACAAAGCGGCGCCATTTCAAATTTTCATTATCAAATAAATTCACAACCCACCTCAAACGTGAAATCAATTCATTTAATCTAGTCAAAACGAAAAGGCAACGCAAGCAAAGTCCGTGCGCCAAGCGGTTATATAAAGCCGACGCACCCGTCGCTCAATCGGGTAGAGCTGCGCAGGATAAAAAATCGAATTTGCCCGAAAATTTTTACTCTAAACTCTCGCCATCATCGCGCTTCTGTTTGCTATGTCCGCAGGCATTTCGCCCAAGGGCGAGGTACAAACCCCGCCCGTGGACTTTTTGTAAGGTTTAAGCTCTAGAAGCTTCTAAAGTAACCAATCCGAAAATCGGTGGTTTCGATATCATCTATGGACAATGATTCAGCTTCATTAGTGCAACCGCCGGCGTCGTCGTCAGCGCTCATTTTATAGCTTGCGTCGCCATATTGGCTCATGGTTATGCCAGCATAAAAACCTTGCGTCTGGTTCATATAATACGTGCCACCGACACCTAGGCGTGTTGAGGTGTTATCCTCACTGTCACCGCAGACACCGAGAACTGTTTCTGTGCCATTAAGGGTCATAGAAACGTTGTTGGTCTCAACTTCGGATTGGCCTACACCGACCAAACCCCAAAGCTCGATACGTTCTGAATAAGGAATAAAGTAAACTCCCTCCAGCATAAATGTCGTTATGTCAATATCAACAGACGAAAGAGTAGCACTTGTAAGTGGATCAGCGTCGTTCTCATCACCCATCATGGCACCCTCAGCGATGGTTGTGCCCAATGTTTCTGACTCTGTTTCACCTGTTTCATATCGCAGCACGGCGGCAATGTTATTGTCGTAGCGATGACCAATACCGATCCCGATGAAGCCCGATGTATCGTCAACAGCCTCTCCAGTGAGAAGCAATGTTGTTTCGTCGTCCGCCAACCCTAGGGACTTGGTTTCTTTAACGTCCGCATCAGCTGAAAGATTAAAGCCGTAATCTACCAAGATAAAATTCGTTGAGTTTCCCTGTGATGTCGCTTCTTGCGCATAGGCGAAACCGCTCATTGTCAGTAGTGCCAGCACACTGGCTGAAAGTTTATTTAACATAATAACTCCTATTTTAGTCTGTATATGATATATCTCGGAGGTAGTTCATGGCAAGGTCTCATTAATCACTGCTGCAAATACTGCAATCATTCTGGATGTTCATAAGTCTTAAAAGCCGCCAAATTTCGGGTTTCCCCAAGCGCCATAAGCTCTGAATAAATTAACGAGTTGGGGTCGTTCTTTCCACTAGAGCGTGCCGGTGCTATCGGCTTTGGCCGCACCGCAATTCATCGACTGCTTAGCCCAAAATAGCTCGGGCAGTTTTGCCAATCTGCCCTTTTCAACCTCATGGTGTCTCTTAAACCGACTGACCGAATGGCTATATCTTTTTCCATATCTCTACCTCGCCGGCTCATAATTGGAGCAGCAGAGTTTCACCTCACCGTCTGAGAATGCCTGCTCTGCACCTGCTTTAAGTTATCTAGGAGAGTTACCAGCAAAACATTCGTTGTTAAAGTTTGAACATACAGTTTTTTTGGGGTTTTAATCACCTGTCTGGCGCAGTTTGCTTTTTATAAGAGATAAGGAGTAGATTATGATATTCGCCTCAAACGTATTTGCAGCCAACCCTGGGCACGCAAATGAATTCACCGGACTCATGGCCAACATGGTCGGTATCATGCATGACCATAATGTTCGGGCTAGCATAAAGGTCTCGATTTCGGGGACTAGCACGACAGAGATTTTCATTAATAGTGTGTTTCCTAATATGAGCGCTTTTGCAGAGGCCACGGCCAATATGCGCCAGTCATCAACATGGGTGGACGCCTACATGGCCTTAGGAAACAGTGCCGCGATCATTCCAGTCGACAATTTTATAGCCGAAGTTATGCCTGGCTTTGATGAAGCTCCGTCACTATCAGAGGGTGTCATAATGGTTAACATGTGGCGTCCCCATCCTGGTAGGTTAGCTGACCTAAAAGCAGGCATGGCAATCGCCAAAGACATGCATATGGCGCACGGTGCGAGCGCTGTTCGGGCCTATCAGGTTTATGGCGGACGCTACAATGGCTGCTTTGGCTACAATGTTTCAATGGCCGATATGGCGGCGATGGGTTCTTGGTGGGACTCAGGTAGAGATGACAATGAAAAATTCTTTGATGAAGCAGGCAAAAACCCATCGGCAGAAGCTCAGGCTCAAATAATAATGGACAATCCCGCTGTGATTGGAAAGTAGCTGCTTCATATATTCAATGGTAATTATTTAAAGGAGAGATAAATGACTTTCACAGAAACAAACATGTTTTACGCAGAAATCTATCAATTTATGGGATTAGCTTTTATTGGCTCATCGTTTTTATTGTGGGTTGGGATGCGCGTCACTTCAGTTTTGGTAGAACGCGAAACCGACAATATAGTGGCAAAGGCGCTGGCCGTTATCTTTGGTTTGGCAGTTAGTTTGAACTACGTGACGATCAGTGCGAATTTGGCTCTCCAACTTGAGAACCACGCCTACTCGCTTAAACAGTTTGCTTTGCAGGGCATGGAATTGCCCGCTACATCGCTCGGCTTTATTGAAAGAATGGGTGGTGGCAACTCTGTTCCTGAATTTAGCCTCATGGGAAATCCGCTGCAATTTGTCATCGGCCTTATTGCGTTGGCCTTTTGCATTATGCCGCTTTTCGTTCCGGTAAAATCTACTAATTCCTGATTTTGATGCTCAAGCACTGTGAGAAACGCGGCCCAAAGGTCGCGTTTCTTGTTTGGGTCGGGAAGTCCTTTCTTTTTAAACGGGCCTGCCATCCTCCATTTCTCTTTGCAATTCTCGCCATATCTCTTCCTCACTGGAGCATAATTGGAACAAAAGCATTCCAGTGGTCTGACAGAAAGAATAAAAACCTCGTAGAAACACAGGCTCAAAGCGGTTATACAAAGTTATTGCACCCGTAGCTCAGCTGGATAGAGCGCTGCCCTCCGAAGGCAGAGGTCAGAGGTTCAAATCCTCTCGGGTGCGCCAATCATATCAATGGGTTAGGTTTGATTTTATCTTTTAATGATTTTGGTTAATTCAGCTATTTTTTGCCGGGCGTCATCGGGGCTTGAAATAGCCTGTGCAACGCAATTTTCTATATGGGTTTCCAATATGTTTGCCTCGACAGAGGCTAATGCCTTTTGCACAGCCTTAAGTTGATTAAGGATGTCGATACAGTACTTTTCTTCGTCAATGAGCCGCACTACGCCACGGAGCTGTCCCTCTGCACGTTTTAGTCGGTTTATTTGAGAGCTATGGCTTGGGTGTTTGTGCATCTAAAAAAGCCTCGGAATGATATACGTAAAAATTGTGGCGAAACAAAAAATAGCGACAGAAACATAATATAATAAGCGCGAATTCCTGCGCGTTCGCATGCATGCCCGCCCAGCCTCAGGGTCAATCGGACATGGCATGTAGTAGGTTTTGTAATTCACATAACCAGCAACGACAATCATAGCGAATGCTGCGGCTGTGATTGCCAATTTATATTGGGAAAGAATAATCAAGAAAGGAAAAACGCTTAAAAGACTTGCAAAGCTAGCACCTGCCCCAAGCAAAACAAACATTGCCGGCAGAGCGCAGCATATAAGGGTTGATGAGGACGCAAAAAGACTAAAAAAGTTTGCCGTTTTGTCATTCATTGTTGAAACCTCGAGCGATCTGCTATTGCGCAGTCAATATCTGAATGTCAGTGACCGTTTGCCCGTTTGAGAGAATCTTCTGCTCAATATCCTCATTAACTATTTTTGCTGTAGCGGCATAAGCAATCAGCACTTTACCATTTGCCAAATCGACGTCGATCTTTTTAACGCCTATGTCTTTTTTAAAGGTTTTTTCAATGCCGCGCGCGCAAAAATCACAGACCATGCCTGTAACACTGACGACGGCGATCTGGCTGCCAGATTGGTTGAGGACGAATTTGTCAAAGCGCTCAGCATCCAATTTTATTTCTGCGCCATCGACCAATTGTGTATGCGGATGACCTTCATGACTGTGGTGGGCGCCATGGTTTGAGTGATCCGTGTGCATAGTCGCCTCAGCAAGCGCCAGTGAGGGGAAAATGAGGATTGAAAATAGTAAATAGCGCATTTGTTGCTCCTAAAATCTAATCATAAAATGGATATCCGGTTCGTCATTTTCGTCGACGCCAAGTTCCAGTAAATAATCGCCCTTAAAAAATTTTACGACCGGATAAGTATTCCATTTATCTGTCCGGCTATCGTGTTTTGATTTTACCATGAGCCAGCTGTGCAAATCGCCATAATCTCCGAGATAGGGGGCGAAACCGATTTGGACAAACTGCTTGTCGTAATCGCGTAAATTAGATTTAAACTCCTGCGCGCCAAAACCAATGAAATATCTCCGCGTTTCCCAATCGCCCAAAAAGCCATATGAATATTCATCGTTCCCACCAGCACTCAAGCTCGATTGAAAATAGAGATTTCGTTGGGATTTCTGGGTGTTTTTTCTATTTAACAGATATGTGTAACGAAAATTGGCATGATTTTTCATCGCCTTCTTTTCGTCAACGAGCTCTATGCCGAGTGAATATTTGTAACTGGGTGAGTAATGGTAATAAGCCGAGTCTCTCATCTCATCTGAGAAAACCATAAAGGTAGAGCCGCCTGAATATGATACGGGACGCGCTTGCAGAGACTGCGGCAGTAGAAAAAGCAGAAATAGAAATCGTATACCCATAGGGGGTATATTACCTATATCGCTCCTTTGAGTCGAGTCGAAATAATTTGGGTCTACTTTTCGTCAACTTTTTTTAAACGACCGTTGTAATGACCTGTGACCATAGGTTTTATTATCGCCCTACGCCCTCCGAAGGCAGAGGTCAGAGGTTCGAATCCTC
>VMHT01208706.1_pt1 | contig 10757 bp, 5 predicted proteins | sample 4693611 | NCBI WGS metagenome assembly VMHT01 (sample SAMN12280063, study PRJNA550983) | marine metagenome | isolation source: seawater sampled from same location over 5 years 0.02-0.2 micron viral filtrate | place: USA: collected off the coast of southern California halfway between the port... ... | reverse complement strand
TAACATCATTTATATTTGTTTTTATTCTCGAATCTGAAGCTTGCCAAGTACCACTATGTGCGACGAAATATCCACTCGTACCTATAGAACCTGATGCACGTATAGTAAAATTACCCCAACCGCCCGTCGGTGAACCACTGAAATTTGTACCACCAGAATTAAAAAAACGTCGTACAGCGCTACTATACGAGTTAACTGTACTCGACCCATTTACATCTAGAAAAGCACCTGGTGTAGTTGTACCAATACCAACATTACCACTTATACCATCTATCATCATTCTCGAGTTAGACGTACTCGCCCTATACGCGCTACCATTATTATTCGTTGTTTCAACACAAAAGTGTAAATCTGCGCGACTATAACCAACTGCGTCTGCTATTATAGCACACTTGGGTTGTGAAGTTCCACCACTAACATGTGGCGTACCTAAAAATAAAGCTGCTTGATCTCCTGCATCATCACTGTATGACTGTATGTATACATTAGATTCTCCGGATGATACTCTTCTTTTTACGTGTAGATATGCCTCTGGGGAACCTGTCCCAATACCAAGATGATCGAATATTCGAACATTTCTATTTGTAGTACCCGTTCCTGCACCTACAATATCGAGTGCGCCGTTAGAACCCGAAGTAAACGTACTGTACCCAATTTTACCTGCGTTTGTTTCTTTTCCGGATACACCCGTCCCCCATTCGAACATATTTGTTCCGGATAATGATGATCCACCACCACCACTTACGGTTGTCCAAGACGGTGGAGCCGCCGAACCACCTGATGTAAGTACTTGTCCAGCTGTACCTGAAGACGCAGTAGTACCAACTGTTAAAACACCCGTAAAGTTAACAGTACCGAAAACATCAAGTTTATAACCTTGACTCGTTGTTCCTATACCCAAATTTCCCGACGTATCTAATGTCATTTTTGTAGTCGTTAAATTACCAGCGTTTGAGGACCATTTCAGTTTATTACCATCACTGTTATCTATACCAAATGCCCAACCGGTTTCATTTTCAACATCAAATGATATAAAAGGATCTCCGGCGCTACTACCACCTACTCGAACTGCTATTATAGAATCCTGGTTCGAGTAATTAGCATTATTATACACCAAAAGACCATTAACAAACGGGTTAGCACTACCGGATGATCTTATTTCTAAAGGTGCACCTGGATTTGTTGTTCCTATACCAACCCTACCCGAGCTTATATAAATGTTAGACCCAGACGTTGTCCAAGGACTCGAACCTCCACCTCCACCACCACTTACCGTTGTCCATGACATCACACCCCCACCACTTGATGTAAGTACTTGTCCACTCGATCCATAAGAACCATTTACATGTAAACCACCTGTTAGTTTCATATCACCGTTAACATCAAGGTTATAAGCTGGACTTGTCCTGTTGATACCCAACCTACCATCATTCGTTAGTGTCATTCTTGTATCGTTCCATCTTGTCGTGCTATACCCCCATTTCATTTTATTACTATCGGAAGCATCTACACCATAAGACCAACCAGTGTTATCACTATTAATCATAAACGAAATAAAAGCGTCTTGGTCACTGCTACTCGATCGTATACCTATTGCGGCGGGGTAATAGTAACTTGTCTGTTTTACTAATAAACCATTTTGGGACGGAATCGAAGTATCTGCACATTCTATATGTAAAGGTGCACCTGGACTCGATTCTCCGATACCGACATTACCACTGTTATAATAGGCTTTTCCACTGTTCAATGACCAAACGGATGAGCCACCCCCACCCCCAAACGTTTGTGCGACACCATTAATCCTGAAACTACTACCAGTAGACATATTAATATCACCATCGACATCTAATGTATACGATGGACTTGTTGTTCCTATACCCACGTTCCCGTTATATTTTATTATCATTTTAGAGTCTGATAGTGTTGCATTTAACGTATTATCAGTAGAATTGTCCAAACAAAAGTGTAAATCAGAACGACTAGCACTACCAGCACCATCGGCTATTATAGCTGCTTTAAAACCAGAAGTTGAGCCTTGATTATACGGTGTACCTAAAAGTAGTCTCGCGTTATTGTTTTCATTTCGATTTGTTATGACTAAATCCGCATAACTACCATTGTTTGAAGTCGAACCATCAACTACAGTCAATCTATGTCCCGTACCTATATCATTATCCTCGCCTATTGTTGTATAACCACTCGAATTAATATGGAATCTTTCGGATCCAGCTGTCCTAATAGTAAATTGATCATATGCTGGAAATCCAAAGTATGTATCTGAATCACCATCATGTGTAATATAATCGCCAATTGTAACATTACCCGTGTTATAGATTATGTCTGAACCCGAAATTGTCCAAGGACTTGAACCACCACCACTCACGGTTGTCCATGACATTGCACCCCCACCAGATGATGTGAGTACTTGTCCACTCGTCCCAGCGGAGGGGGAAGGATAACCAACATATAAACCACCTGATACATTCATACTACCGTTAACATCAAGTTTATAACCTGGACTTGTTGTTGCAATACCAACATTACCAGAGCTTCTATAAACGTCTGATCCCGACGTTGTCCAAGGACTCGAACCTCCACCACCAAACGATTGTGCAACTCCATTAATTCTTAAACTACTACCACTAGACATGTTAATATCACCCGTAACGTCTAACGGATAAGATGGATTAGTGTTTAATATACCTATTTTACCAGTATAATCGAGTTTCACATTTGGAGTGAATGTACCAATTTTACCATAAATATCAACATTGGCCCAATATTGTACATTTCCCCCAGAAACCATATTAACAATAATTAAAATTCTACTATATGGATCTTCGTTAATAACATCAGGAGTCCTAGTGAATATTGTTTTATTACCAGAAGTTCCATAAGTGGACCAAAGATAACCTAAATCACCAGAACCCTGTATAAGATCGTATGTTACACCATCGTTACTACCGAACATATATAATATTCTTGGTTGATAGAATGCACTACTAGTATTTACATCTAATCGTTCAACGAAAATTTGATTTGGTAATTGAATTTCTATCCACTCACCTTTATACCCAGAAACTCTTTCTACTGAACCTAAATATCCTCCTCGGTTACCACCATTACTATAGTGGCTACCGTCACCCAGTTTCCAACTATTCGAGGTCCCGGTACTATCATTAAACGCTTTCCATGCATTAACTGAATCTGTAGATGCAGTTACTGTATATCCAGATTGCGAATTACTATTTAATGCAAGTGTAGGATACGCTATCGAAGAACCTAATGTTATTTCTCCCCACGTTGTAGATGATTGTGTAGCTCCAGCTTGACCAAATTTTAAATCATTTACGTTATTTATATAATTAAAATTTAAACCTGTTAGTTCTGTAGCTCTACCTATAAACCCCTGTGTAGCCTTAATTTTTCCATCTACGTGTATAACTTCGGTTGGTGAAGTAACATTTATACCTAACATACCAGCACCACCTGCGTTTCTGTGCATGACAGCGCGTATATCTTCAGCTGTTCTATCGTACCCCGCATTCAAATCAAACACTATTTGACCACCTTTTAATCGTATTCTATCTGGACCGTATGTACCACCACCAGATGCATCCGCGTTATCGTTACCTTTAAAAATTAATAGTTCGGCTTTTTCCTCAGCTTCATAAACCCGGTTTTCTATAACTGTGAGTTCATACGCATTATCTGATTTTGAACCACCAAAGTATATACTTTTATTACTTGTACTCGAATCATCATTTGTACCTATTGATATACCAGTTCCTTGAATATATCCACCTATCGTTACGTTACCTTTAACAACCATAGACTGACTGATATTGTATACCCAAATAGTTGATGCACCTGTACTAATTTGACTATCCGAACCAGCTACGGATGTAGTTGCACCTCCAATGTATGTTATATTATCAACAGTAAAACCTCCGGAAACTTGACCAGCTGCTGACGTCGTGGTATTATAAAGGTCATAATGGTGTTCAACTTTTCCTATAGCTACCATTTCACCTTCACCATCAATCGATATAGATTCACCTAACTTATGTTGATAATTCGTCCAGTAAAAGAATGAACCCGCTAATTCAACCATTTCATTTGGGAAACTTACCCACTGATCCCCATTAAAATCGAATATGAGAATATTACCTTTATTATATGTTATATGATCTACGAAACCTGTGGCACCAGAAACTATACGCCTACCTGAACCGTCAAAACGTGCAGTCTTTCCAAGTAACATATTACCTTGGGGTGCAACTATATGTTTAGCAACTTCCCCCATTTCTTTCCATTCGGCATCAACCGGATCCCAATCGAGTGTGTATATTCTCCCTGACATGGCGTGTGGAGCCGTGTTTGATGTACCATAACTTCCGGGTCCACCTGCTAATATACGCGTACCCGCCCGGTTTATATCTACAGATGTGCCAAGTGCATCTAACCATCTAACTTTTAAAGGGTTTGTATCATATGTCGTACCTATACCAGTTGTACCTATAACAGATGTCATAGAAACGTTACTGGTCCACGACGAACCACCGGATAAAACGGTAGCATTATCGTAAACGTGTGCATTACCGGTATATTGAAATGAATCAGTTGCCCATACGGTATTCGCTCCTCCCTGTATTTGATCTGGTTCATACCAAATATTTCTTATTGATGGTTCACCCACGATTATCTTATCACCTATATCTGTTATACCTAAGGAATACCCAAAATAGAAATTTTTCCAAGTTGCAGGAAATCCAGATAAAGTTCCCGAAGGTGAATTTAATGTTTGTTGTAAAGTATAATTAGTAGTACCATTCCACTTGTATATATAAACTTTACCTTCGGATACGGGTATACTATTAAATTGAATATTACCACTATTACTTGGTACTAGTGTATTGTAGAAAGGTGCACCAACAACTAATATGTTACCGTCGTATTGGGATAAAGCGACGGAGTGTCCAAACCCCCCTTGTTGTGATACATCAGAACCTCTCTGTGTCCATCCATTACCAGAACCATTTTTAGTGAATACTCTCGCGTAACCTGATATATTCGATACAGATCCAAACCATGTCCCGGGTGCACCTATAGCTACCATATCTGCATTATCCGTTCCGTCGAGTGATCTACCAAAATCTTCAGATGAATTACCTTGAATTGTGTGTTCGTGGTACCAAAGTTTTGATGTTTGATTATAAACGTATACGTTACACAAATTATTTAGTGCTTCACCTGTAAACATTCTTTGAATTATACCCTTTTTACCACGTGACAATTTAGAGGCGGTAGGTACCCAATATCTTAAAGCGTGTGATTGATCTACTTCAGTTATATATTCAGAATCTGTCGATCCGGTGTTATTTGTATTATTACTAGATCCAGAACCTGACATTATACTATAGTTTAGTTATATTAATTTTATACTTATCTGACGTCCCAACTTCCACCTTGAACTTGAATTGTTGAAATTTGTATAGTTCTGGATGCTTCGGATGTTATACTCCCTGCTGTAATATTTGTCAAATTCGTACCATCACCCCTGAATGAAGTTGCATTTACTGTACCAACAACATCTAATGGGTATGCTGGGTTTGTAGTTCCAATACCAACATTACCCGAGCTTCTATAAGCATTTCCACTTGACTCTGACCAAACACTCGAACCACTACTACTTGGAGTAACCCATGTTGGAATACCACCAGAAACTGTAAGTAATTGATTAGTAGTACCTATACTTAAATTTGAAAGTGTATTCTGACCCGATGCATATATTAAATCACCCGTTTCAAATGCATCTGTTATACCTGAACTATTACTTATTATAGTTGAATTTTGTAGGTTCGTAATTCTCGCCGAATTAGCTGTCAAATTCGATTCTAAATTACCAATTCTTGTAGAATTAGCTGTCAAATTCGATTCTAAATTACCTATTCGTGTAACATTACTTGTCAAGTCTGTACTTAAAGCGACACCCGTGAGAAATGTACCATCCCCGTTTATTCTTATTGCGTTTACATTCGAAACAAATATATCACCTTTATCATCGCGCGCCACGAGTTGGTTCGATAAGTTTGAAACGTTTCCTAAAACCCTGATATTCGCGTCTACTAAACCACTCCATGGACCACCGGTTATATAATCATCCGTGTATAAATTTGCCGGTGTTGCCGAACCTATATCGGCAACATTTTCCCATGTAGGTGCGTTACTTGTACCATTTGTTTGTAGAAAATACCCAGCCGTCGAAGGTGCAAGTTTAGACAAAACTGATGAAGAGCTCGCGTATAATATATCACCTATTCCATACGACGTTATATTAGTCCCACCTCTATTTACGGGTTGAACTTCTGATTCCAAATTGCCAATTCTTATCACGTTCGATGAAAGATCTGAATTCAAAGCGACACCAGATAACGTAGTACCATCTCCAAAATAATAAGATGCCTCAACGTTACCATGTATGTTTAGTGTAAAATCTTCTCCATCTTTGATCGCTATTTCAGATAAACCAGCGTGGCTATCCGTAAACCCGATTGCAAATTCAGATAGCGACTGATCGAAACCAACAAATACATTATCTGTACTACTTGGACGGGCTATCAATATACCTGAATCCACAGATGCAGAAGCATTAGAAAGTTGTAAAATAGGATCTTGTACTATAAGATTTACAGTATCAAGTGTAGTCGTGTTTCCTAATACTGTGAGATTACCATTTATTCTTGTAGTCCCATCTGTGTAAGATATATCTGTTGTTTTTGTTTCAAGAACTCCAATTCTTTCAACATTACTTGATAAATCGGTACTTAAAGCAACACCAACGAGTGTTGTACCATCACCGTAAAAGTTAGATGCAGTTACGTTACCTGCGACTATTACATTACCACTTGTAGTGAAAGATGTAATTGTGTTTGTAAACTGAATTGTATTAGACGTAGTGTTACCACTATCCGATGTTTCTTGTAAAGTAAATGCGGTACCTATACCCGATATACCGGTAATTTTACTCCCGTCACCTATAAAAAATCCAGAGGTTGTTATTATATCACCTGTTGTTGTGTTCCCATTATCTGTAACATCCTGGAGTGTGGATACAGATCCACCAGAACCTTTATACTTTTGTATATTACGACCAGTATTACAACCCGGCATTCTTACAAATACAAGTGATTATTTTTAGGGTAAAATGAGGCATTTCCCTTTATTGAAATCGGTAGTTTCTTCGGATTTTTGTTTTGGTATTTTAAAACCACCTTGACGATACACTTTGAGACGTTTATTATACATGGCGTGACATATAGACCATTGATCGAACATATCATAAATATGTGGATTGTTCTTTTTACCATGCGTTTCGCGCATAATTCGTCCAATTGATTGTACAATATCAGATTTAGGGGTAGCAAGTATAACCGTATCGAGTGAAGGTATATCGAGACCTTCGTGTGCTTGACTAAACGTTGCAAATATGATTTGTTTTTTACTCGATTCGGCCAAATCTGCTTCTTTCATACCACCCATATAGAGTCCCGACGTTTTCTTGAAACTCTGATGGAGTACTTCACAATGATGTCGACGATCACTTAATACGAGAACTTGACGTGTCCCCTTGACAATATTTTTTATAAGTTTTGCTATAACGATATTCCGTCCACGATCTTCGGTAAGTTCGGTAATCATGGTCGGTAATGAAAGTTTACCAGACCGCATACATGGTGGTGGATCTTGAAACCGTGGACATCTATATTCAATTGGAAACACTTCGACTTGTTCCTGATTTTCACGTTCAATTGCAAAGAATGTTGGTCCCATGAACCAATGTAAAACTTTCGTAAGACCATCTTTACGAGTCGGTGTTGCAGACAAACCAAAAATATGTTTAGGGCATATTTTAAAAAGAGATTGTGAAAATACCTTTGCACATATATGATGTGCTTCGTCAACGATGAGAGTACCAATAGTATCGAAATCATTAAACGAATACTCTTTCAAAGAAAGTGATTGGAGCATAGCAATAACAAAATCACAATCGGTTTCTAATTTGTTTTGTTGTACTACACCTATAGTGGCACCTGGACAAAACTGCCGGATACGTTCTTTCCATTGATTCGCGAGAAACTCTTTGTGTACGACAATCATGGTTCGGTACCCGAGTTCACACGCTATGGCCAAGGATACTGTCGTTTTCCCAAAGCCACAAGGAAGTGAGAGAACGCCGTGTCCAGATTTGAGTGCTGCCGCCAAAGCATCATTTTGATGTGTTTCATCACGAAGTTTTCCATTAAATTTACAAGATATTTTAACTGGCTTAGGACGACGATCTTCTTTTGCTTTACCAAACTTTTCTTCACCGTAAAAACGGGGGACACATAGACCTGTTTTCGTTTTTCTGAATACCTTAAAGGGAGGCGGTGGAAACCCGAACTCTGTATTTACAACGGCACGTACCGTGAGTTCTTTTTTTATTTCTGGTGTCTCACCTGTGAGATATCCTGAGCGCGTGAGTGACATTAACTATTGTACAAATTTAAACTTTATGTATATTAAAGAATAAACTATTTACATATAATATAATAAAAAATGCCTGTGATGAAATTAGATGAAAATATCAAAACGTTAAATGCGGAAATTGATAAAACTCGCGCAGATATTAACAAAATGAGAACTGAAGCGAATCGTGCGGAGACTGAAATGTATAGAATGGAAGGTAGTTTGAAAATGTTGTTAGCACTTAAGGATAGTGGCTTATCTGAATTAGAATTACCCGAGAAAAAAGAGGAAGAGGAAGATGAAAAGAAAGACCTACAATAATAAATAAAACCATACCTTTTTTATGTATATAATTATCCGATATAGTCCCCCACTTTATCCGGTAATTTAATTTTTAAATTTAATGTATTTTAGTACCCATGAATACCCACTATGATCATGGGCATTCCAAACCCCGTTAAATTGAATTTCAGTGAGAACTGTATCACCTTTTTTAAGTGATTGAACGGGTGTATCTCCATCAACATTACACATGACCCGTCGGTATCTAAACGGAACTTTTACTTTTAAAACGTTACCTTCGAGTGGGTCGTCTAGTTTTTGGGGAAATAAAATAAGACCCGTTTTATGTTCATGTAATTCCCTTATATAGTCTCTTACTTTATCGGGTAGAGATACCCTAATATATTTTTTTTCATTATAGTCGTACATGGGTTCATAAACAGTTACAGTTACCGGTAAAGTCATTATTTACGTGTATATATTATAATAAGAAACAAAACTATAAGTATGAATACATTATGATAGTTTAACGACTGTACATACGCGGTTATTGGATATTCTAAGTGAATGTTTTGTAAAAAAATACAGCTTCTGGTCTTTCTTCGGGGTCATCGTACCCTAGTGATTTTATATATTGATGTGTCTCTGAGTCTTCAGAGAAATTGTGTATTTCAATAAGAATCGAAGGTTTATGCTTCTTAATAGTTTCAGACGCACCCTTCAAAACCTGTAACTCGTGACCTTCAACATCAATTTTAATAAATGAAGGGGTACCCGTATAGATATCATCTAGTCTTTCACAATTGACATCTACACCTTCACCTCGAATTTCATCTTGGTGATGAAAACTAGTTCCACCGTAGTTTATTAGTACATTAGATTGACACCCGTGAGATGGTATATGAATTTTTGTAATAGATTTTTCATCTGAGAGGGCGCACGGAATAACCTGAACCGGATATCTGAGAATGTTATTCTTGACATTTAGTCTGACTAATTCATGATACAATGGTTCAAATGATAACACGGGTCCGTAATCTGAAAATAATAAAGTGTTATAACCAATATTTGCCCCAATGTCGATGATATCTGTACCAGGTTTATGTAGCATACGTACATCGCGTCGCATAAACCTATCCCATTCGTGTCCTTTTGCAATCGCTGGTCCTATGTATTCGTCGTCTGAAATCACATATACATTGTAAATCCCATTGTTTACCAGATCGTAACGTAATTCCATATTTATTTTAATATACTACGAAACTTTAAATACTTTTAAAATCCTATCTCGTTAATGATTTTTAAAAATAGTAATACAAATTAATCTTTACGCGTGTAAATAAGTATTAATGATAATATTAAAACAATGAATAAAACATGTGTAATCAAAACTGGTTGTAATGGTTTTCTCGTTTCGAACGTTTCATGACAAAATGATCTTCCGACTTCAATAGCGGCTTCGATACTCGAATACGGTGTTTTTCTTTCAGACATCATACCACATAAAGCAACTTTTGAAGATTCCCCGTAAAATGGAACTTGACCATATAAACTCAAAACTCCCGAAGATTGTTCAAACGACCACTTCCCATCTTTCCAATATGAACCCCACCCTATACGAATACTCGTTGGTTTTGGTACACCTAACTGTTTGACAACTTCACCTTTTAATGTTTCTGGGTCGGTCGATAAAACTTCATCCGTAAGATTACATATAACACATGAAACTGTTTTTTCGTCACTAAGGACTACGGGTTGTAAATTAAACTCAGTTTCCATAGCATATTCTAAATCAGTTTTAGGTAAACGAATTGGTTCATCATAATCTAATAAAATATTAATACACCCGTACGTACTCGGTCCAATTTTTTTAAGGGTATCTTTACCCCAATTCTCATCTACCAATTGTAACGCTTTACTATTATCTATACACAAAACAAGGAGTCCATCTTTTATTTTTGTTT
>VMHT01077129.1_pt1 | contig 10757 bp, 31 predicted proteins | sample 4693611 | NCBI WGS metagenome assembly VMHT01 (sample SAMN12280063, study PRJNA550983) | marine metagenome | isolation source: seawater sampled from same location over 5 years 0.02-0.2 micron viral filtrate | place: USA: collected off the coast of southern California halfway between the port... ... | reverse complement strand
GTTTTTTAGTTTGAATTCATTACCGTTTACAATTGCTGTGATGATTGATTTTCTTTCTTGCTTTGTCATGTCGCGTTGGGTTTAAATTTATTCTTATTTACAATGTAAATATACGAAAGGGGGTTGGTGGCTCCAACCCCCATCCCAATTACTTTCTAGAAATCTTAAAAGCACTAATAACTGGACGTCTGAAACCTGTAAACCTAAAATTTGGATTGTCTAATATTATACCGTCCTTAATGGTTAACGCGTGGCCTTTAACGGTAATAATGTATGTACCACGATTGTATCTAGCACAAAATGTTTTAACCGTCCATTTAACTGGCTTGTGTTTGTATTGTGGGTTGATTAATTGTGATTGACTTAATCCCTTAACATTCCAATTAGATGATTGTTCGAACAAATCCAATTGGCCGGATGTTTGGTTAAATGAAACCATTTTAACTGCACTTAATAAAGCACCAAACCCACGTATGCCTTTACGATTTTCCCTTCCAAAAACCATCTTAGCATAATCATGTGCAACATCGTAACACACGTTGAATGCATTTGCAATCGCACGTACCGTACAATCGTTTTTTTCGCCCGTAGCAATTACTGATCCGTTTGCTACATCATAACCGTTTGTGAAATTTTCTAATACCATATCGCTTTTTGTTTTGGGTGTTAATTAATTACTCATTTACCCTGTAAATATACGAATGGTCCTTGGCTTCTCCACGTTCTAGTTGGTTTTTTTCTAGAAACATGCGCGAATTGTGCTATTCACAATCATCCACACACAATCTTGTGCTTTCAACGATCAACACCGCGTGGCGATCGTGAATCTCATAATAGACTGTATGATTACTCGTACGAACAACCATCCACACAGCCAAATTATTATTACATTATTGTTGGCTTTTTTGTGAGAATGTGTGAATGTTCGTAGGAAGGTGGTAGGCTCGACGAGAGAGGTTTGGCTGTCGATATGTAAATGTGTGGTCTACCGCCCCTTCATCTCGTCACTATACTTAATCATTTCATATACTACCCACAACACCACCAAACATGGTATCGTAAGTGCAATGGTTGTCATATCTAGTTCCATATATTATTAATTTTAGTTATATACTCAAGTTATTGTCGTTTGTCATTTATCACGCAAAAACACGCACAAATCATCGAAATTTAAAAGTTAACACATCGCAACACAGCCGCATGTGATATTGTATGTCATTACAGTAAATCGACGATTCATCAGCTATTGGGAATCCATTCCATGTCATCATCCTCATCCATCATTCGCAAATCATGTGTGGTATTATTCTTATATTCCAATTCGTCTAACCTACACAATGTGTCTAAATGTTTCGTTGTCATTATGTCAATGATAATACCATACACCTCATTCACTTCCAATCCCACACCATTACACTGTTGTTCGAAACTGTAATTCAATTTACCATCCCACATTTCATTCAACCAATACAACCATTCGTTCCACTTGTCGATTTCATTTTCATGTTGTTCTGGATTACCATATTCCACAAATGCATCGTTGATTTTTTCTTCCAGCGCCTTTACAATGGTGTATCGTTCTAACCATCCAAATTCTTGTTTGATTGGTTGTGCTGGATTTTTTAATATGTTTAAAAATATGTTCATAACGTGATTATTTACTAATGTTCGTATATACGTAGGTTTGTAGGCGGTTCGCCATAGTAAGCTGCTTTTTAATTTTCTTTGTTGGCATATTCCCCAAACTTATCTTCTATGATCTTCTTTACTAAATTAGATGTAAGTTGTTGTCCATGTATTAAATGACACCCGTAGATATTCTCATCTAGTGTTTTAATGATGTCTTTAATCAATTCTTCTTTTAGTTTTTCTAAAGTCATAGTTTGTAATTTATATGCCCACCTCCATCCCTTAACTTAATTAATTTATGCTTTTAATCCTTTACGTAACATCATCTCTACATGTTTCAATGCTGTTGCATTTAAGGTGTTTTTTAATTGTGTGTTGGGAGTTATACGTGTAACTCTACCAATTCTTTTACCGTACTGATTTGATTTTGAACCTGCGATTTTCATTTTGTTTTGGGTTTTAATTAATATCCTTATTTACCCTGTAAATATACGAACTCTAGTTCGCATCTCCAACCTACTTCGCAATTGTTTTTAATTTTTTTCTTGTGACACTATAGCAAATTTCATTGTCAGTTTTTTCTTCTAGAATGTCAATTATTAGATTTATTAATTCTACTAAATCATCTGTTGTTGCTGTGTCTGTTAAAACTGACTTTAATTGTGTGTTTGTCATAACCTTAATTTTTTTCGCCCCCAAAAGCCGCAATGTGCGGCTTAAGGTAAACAAAACAAAACAAAACATTAACTTCTAGTATACGGTCCTGAAAATTGAACACATTTACCTAATTGGGGATGTACAATACTATTATCGTACTCAATTTTATCCTGTAGTAACTTGTGTTTAATTTGAGTTGCTTTTAACAACGTGATAAACAATCTACCATTTACTACTTTACTGTTTTCTGAATTTAATCTAATCTTAGACATACGTTTTGGGTTTAAATTTATATCTTTATTTACGTTGTAAATATACGAAGGGGGTTTTGCTTTTCCTACCCCCCTCGCACTTTTCTTTTTACGAACGTTCTGCTAGAAAATTAGCTTCCCACATTTGAGGGTGGATTGTAATTGCTCGTCTTTCCTCAACTGACAATTTTAGGAAATTTTTTCTACCTTCAAACCAGTATAAAAATAAATCAGCATCGAAATATTTATTCATCACTTCAGACTTAACATCAAGCCCAATTCCTTCATCTAAAGTAACACTAATTGACACTTCGCCTTTACGGTCTTCAGGGAAGAAATTTATTGGAAAATGACCTAATCCCATTTTTTCTAATCCTTGTCTTACTGCTTCGGCTTTTTCTAAATTCTTTAATGCTAGTTTTGCAAATTGTGTCATAACTGTTTCGTTTAATTAATATCCTTATTTACCCTGTAAATATACGAACCCTATCCTGCTACTCCAAGTGTTCTTGCATAAGTGGACAAATGGAATCGTGGATGGTTATGAAATTTGACTCAAAAAAATCAACAAGTAATGTATCTAGTGGTGTGGATGGTTTATCTTCATACACACTAACATTAAATTGCCAATCGTCATTTCTATACTCATATATCGTGTAAACTGGATATGTGTCTGTTCCCTTTTTTGTTACTTTGTAATTGAATTTTTCGCCGTCTGTATCTGTAAATTCTATGTATTCTAATCCATAATGAGTTTTAATCAATTTAAATTCTGCTGGCTGTGCTGGTTTAAAACTTTCCATGTTGGTTTTTTTTAATTAATAATAATCGTAATAGTGGTTTAAAACTACTGTTCTTTGTTCTTTGTTTAACTCATTCCAATATAAGTTATATAATCTTATAGATATCTTTAATAATGTTGTATTCATTTCCATATTTTTTTACTTTTTAATTTATATATCACCAAAATAATTACCATTTTCATCGTAAAATGCTGGATTGTAAGTAGCATCTATAGGGTAAAATTCACATTGTGTTTCTTCACTTCTAGAAGGATCTGAATTTCTTAATCCACATTTAGTACATTCAACTGTACCATCAATATCTACTTGAATGTAATCGTGTTCTTGAATAACCATTTTTCTTGGGTTTTAATTTATCTTTATTTACGTTGTAAATATACGAAAGGGGGTTCGCTCCTCCAAGCAAACCCCCAATTATTTTATAAAGTTTTTTGTATTAGTTGTATGAAATTATTTCAGATAATGGATTGAAATACTTGTCTCCATTGCTAGAAACATACCATTTATTGTCTTTTTCAGAGAACATATATAAAAATCGAAATACATGGCTGTGTACTTCCTTGAACTCATTTATGTCTCTAAATTGTTGTGGTGATCTAGATGTTTCGATGTTTAAACCATCCTTTTTAACACCATTTTCAATGATGTTTTTTACTGAATCTAAATTATTGTATGTTTTGTCTAGTAAAATACCTGTAATTGAAGGATCACCTTCATCAGTACAATATGAGGCAGTTACTTTGTTGTCTGTGCCTCGCACACCAATCATTGTTCTAGTTTCTTGCATTACTATAATTTAGCAAGTTCCTCATCTAGTGATTTAAATTCCTTACTATCATTGCTAGCAACATACCATTTGTTGTCTGCTTCTGAAAATAAATAAACATAATTACAGTAAATAGAATGGATATTTTCTAGAAAGTTAGAAGTAGAATTTAATTTTTTACCTAACACATCAAATCCTCTAACACCCCATTCAAAATTATCAATGCCCACTGTAGACGACGCATCTATTCTTCCTGTTCCTGTAGGGTTAGTTCCTCCATTTACTAAACTTAATACTGAATCTAAATTACTGTATAAGTTATCTAGTATCTTTCCTGTTGTTTCTAGAACCCCTGAATCATCTGATTCACAAATTATAATTTCGTTGTTTGTTGAATTCTGAATTCCAATTAATGTAGCCATAAATTTTATTTTTGATGATACATATAGTTAATCTAATAGAACTATGAATGCTTCGGGGTTTACTTTTTTAAACCATTCAATTCCTTTTTCTATATTATTTGATGTTTCTTCAAAATGATCACAATCTGGATTGTAAGATATAACCATTTGGGCACCTAAAATAAAATCATACATACTTAATTCTACATTATTTAGTTCTATAGAATCTCCTGAAAATGGATTAGTAACTACTTCTCCTTTATCGTAAATTTTAGCGTTAGCTGTAAACCAATCTGGTGCTTCTGTATTTGTCATAATAATTTATTTTTTTCGCTTAAGCAAGACGGAATATCTCTATCCCGTCCTGCAACCCAAAATTAGCTATGCGACTAACTAATGTTTTCAAAGCTATAATCAACACATTCACCTTTAGATAGATCGAAGTATATTTTCTCACCTACCATACCACGACGATTTTTAGAGAACTCAATGTATCGCTCTGCGTCTCTGCCTGACCCGTCAAAGCGCAAATGAGCCATCGCGGTAGTCATGTGTTTAATTCGATTCGAACCTGCAAACTCACCTGCTTTTGTCATTTGCTGTATACAAATAAATGCAGTATTTTTGTTTGACTGGTTTTCAGCTTTATTATTCTTTTCTAGTAGATCTAGTAACCAAGATTCGGTTTTCTTTCTAGCCCACCCTTTTTGATCTTGAACCATTGATGTAACTTCTGCCCAACTGTCCATTAATACAACATCGTATCCTTCACTTATAACTTGCTCAACTGCTTCTTTAGGACAATCAGCATAATCAGACATAAACATAATTGGTAACTTACCAAATTTTGGATATCGAGCTACATATCCGTACATGTCTATCTCATTCATTTCACCTGAAATAAACAATACTTTCTTACCGCTAGCATTTAAATTTGCCAACCAATCTAACAACACAGTTGATTTACCAACTCCCGGATCACCAATTACTACTGTGTTTGTACCTGGAAAAACACCACCTTCAGTACTTAATATACTGTCTACTATGGTTTTTGTTTTCATTGGAATAAACAAATCATCGTTGAATGTGATGTTTTGCATTTCCTTTAATCTAATGTCTACTTTAATTTCTTTAACTGATCGTCGCATAACCTGTTGTTTTGGGTGTTAATATATCTTTATTTACGTTGTAAATATACGAACCTTATCTCGCTACTCCAAATTTTTTTATATAAGTCTTAAAAAAGCTATATGATACGTCTATCATTCGATTGTCCGTCCTTTCTTCGCGGTTCTTGCAAGTCCGGAGCACTACTTAACCTGTTACCAGGCGAGGGTTCGGTACAACCTTTTAGCTTATCTAAGTCTTAATTTTTCTTTTAATCGGTTTATATGTTTGCAAGTTTTAAGCCATGGTCTATAATCAGTAGCTGGGCAACTACATTTAAATTCATTGTCTTGGGTTCTAGTAACTGTATAATTTTTATTACCAGAACCCATTTCAGTGTATTTTTGTGTCCATTTTATCATTGCGAACAGTATTTTTGTTTATTTTTATTGTAGTTGTTTGTAAAACCTAACATTTCTTGTTCGATAGTAGGTACCATGTTTAATTCATGTAATCCTTGATACATTTCATGCATTCTCCAATTTGCAGCATTTTCTAATTCATCAAACACATCTCTTGCAACTTCTGCAAACATATACCCTTCACCATAACCATGGAATAAAACCGCTTTTTGTATTGTTTCTAGCCGGGTTGTTTTAACATCATTCCAATCAGAAGCATGATTTGAGATTGATTTACTCCCCCATGCCCATATATCTATAATGGTTTGTTTCATTTCTAAAGCTACTCGATCATTATGATCATACATTGCTTTTGAATGTGGTTTTGTAATTTCAATTCCATACTTGGTTTCTACTGCTTTCATAACGTGTTTTTTTTATTTACGTCGTAAATATACAAAACCTATTTTGGGTCTCCAAATATTTCTTGCCAACCTTTAGGAGAAATACCGGATATAAGGAATTCTCTATCTTCATCATTCAATTCAGGTAAACATTCTTGAATAGGATTTTTGTCTAAAATCCAACCCATATAACCAATTATATCAAACACTGCTGTAGAATATTCTTCACCTGTTTTATAACAAGGTCCTACTGCCTTTCCTTTACCGTTGTCTAATTCGACCAATCTATGTACGTGAGGTTCTTTAATCATCTGTAACTGAATCTTCGTTAATATTAAGGATTTCTTCTAGCAAATCACCAACTTCTTGTTTGACTTCTTGTTTAGCATATTTAATAGCACTTTCTAAAGCACCATCATGGTATGGATCTACCCCTGAAGATGAATCTTTTAACCATTCAGCTAATAACTTTAATCGTTTTTCTAATACCGTCATAATTTATATCTTTATTTACGTTGTAAATATACGAAATTGGTTTTGCTTCTCCAAATTTAACTTGAATAACCTAACGCTCTACTTATAACCGGAAATTGTTCTGAAAATATTTTTTTACCTTCCTTAGCAACTAACTGTATTTCTTTTTGAGCATGTTCATCATCTCTCAAATCAAAAAAATGAATCCAACTTCTAATACTACCAGTCATATAAATTTTAGTTTTGGTAGATAAAGGTAAAATCATTCTTGCTTGTTCTCTTGCTACACCTGCTTCTAGAAGTCGATTGTATACAGATTTTATTTTACCTAATAAGCTAATTATAACCTCACTTGCTTCAGTTGTACTTTCCATTCGTATAATAGGATCAAATACTTCAGATGATGATTGTCTATTGTCATCACATTGTTTACGTAATTCTATAGGTTCAAACATATCGTCTAACTGATTTACGTCTTGATATCGTTGACTAAATTCTTGAAACGTAAACGATCTATGTCTAATGAGTTGTATTCCTATAGCCTTGCTAGTATTGATTTCTAAAGTAAGATAGCTATGTTCGAATGGACTAAAGTGTTTGTGTTTAATTAGATAATTTAATAAACCTTCTGGTTTGGATTTTTTATCTTTTCTACTACTACTTACTCTAGCAATTTCTACTATGTTTTCCTCCGCATTGGGGGTTACTGCTTGTAGTGTTACTTTCATAAATTATATGAAATAAATGTTAATTGATAAAAATACTAACCATACTGCTAAAACACCTATCATGCATAGCATATCTTTACCCGAAAATGAAATGTAACTGTGTCTCAAATCGACACCTTGATTTTTTGAATTTTTGTTCATAAACCTTTATTTTTTAAAAATTAATTTATTTTTTTAATTATATACCAAGGGGTATACTCTGTTAAGTGTTGACCCCATTGGGCTTGGCCTAAAATTGTGCCTGTTGTACTTACTAATTTGTAATTGTTTTTACTAATAACTTCAGTTACTGTACATTGATGTTTTGTACCTAAAAATAAAGCTATAACCACATCATTTACCTTAAGTTGTTTAGGTTTGTCTGAATGTGGGGGTGTAAATTTCTTTTTAGCCATTTAGTTAAGTAGAGCAATTGTTATCGCTATAATTGAACCCATAACTCCCATAAACCCTAATATAAACGCTGCCCATATTACGGTTGTTTTATATATTGAATCTTGTTGTTCTTTCATATCTAATTTCCTCTACCACTTTTTCTCATTTGTGTAGGTGCTTTTGAACTTACATTTTGAGACTTGTTAACTTTTTGACTACCTAAATTCCATTTGTTATTTGTGTTTGCAGATGTTTCTACACTGGAATCACTTTCATTTTGGATTTGTTCAGCATTATTTTCTAATGCCTCACTTACACCATTCGGAAACATTTGTTTAAATGCTTCTCTACCATATTGTTTATACAGTTTAACTATTTTTTTATTACTCTTTAGACGGTTTTTATATGTTGTAAAATCTTCGTCTTTACCTCTAGCAGCGCTAAGGTTAATGTTTAATAAATTCTCCATTTTTATCTTTCTAAAATTACTATTTCACCAAAATATTTGTCAAATGTTTCTAGTAGGTGTTCATAATCACCTTCTGTCATTTCATTTTTAATTCTAGGACCATCTAAATCTAATTGTTTAGCTAAATCAGTTGCATAAGCAAGTAAGGCAAAAGCGTTTCCATCTGATCCTGTTAGATCAATAACGATTTCCTTTTGGGGTTGTTTTTTTCTGATCATAATATAATTTTTTATTATTTACGTTGTAAATATACGAACCCTATCTCGCTACTCCAAGCTTTTTATCGCTTTTCTTTTGTTCTTGTTCCATTAATAAAAGAATCATATTAATGTTTTCTATAAATTCAATGTCTTTTTTAGCAGTATTGTCTATTCTATAAAGTACTTTCTTTATAATTTTAGTTTCTATCTTCACTAATCTTGATGTTTTAGTTCTTTGATTCTTTCCTTAACAGTATACAAATAATCTACCTTGTTATTATCCCACATACCTTTTACAATCACCTCTAATTCTTCTACTATTTTTTGGTTGGCATATTGACTCATACATTCTTCTAATGCTTCTTCATCAATGTAAACTGTATCATCATCTTGAGATATGTAATCACAATTTTCTAAGTAATCTTTTGGATTTCTCATTACTAATCTAGATTTTTTAATTTCCAGACTCTTTGTTGTCTGTCTAACATCTTATTTAGTTCATTTAATACACCTCTGTTGGGGAATAAATTGTAATAAAATTCTATCATTTTAACTGCTGAATTAAGGTACTTTTTATGAGTACAACTCCTAATAGTTCTAATGACTTTATTTCTACAATCTAATTCATTTGGAAAATTTACCATAACCTTTATTTTTAATTTCTAGAAGGGTATCATTGTTAACCCTATAAAATTAATTAAGTATTCAAGTACTACAAATACAATACCACCTACTACAATTTGGTAAGTCCAAAACTTCCAACCTGTTAGACTTCGTTCAAATTTGCGTACTTTAGAATTCATAGCCTTATCTCTAAGACCTGTTTTAATAAAAATCAATTCAGCCCAATAATTTGGATCAAATAAATCTTTTATTTTTTTCAAAAACAATAAAAACTTTTTCATACTTAATTTTTGCTGTAGGAGAAGGATTCGAACCTCCACGTAGTAGTTAGTTAAAAGACAATTGTTGCAACTTTGGTGGTCAACCCCATATATCCTTAATTTATCCTATAATCTACACCCCCGAGACAGGAGGGCATGTCTGCCAATTTCATCACCCTACATTATTAATTATACTTTACCAAATTTATCATGCATCGCACCACCATAAAAGTTAGAACGACGCATTAATTTTTCTTCTGCTATTCTTTTAGCACGTTCTCTTTTTTTCTGTTCGCCTTCACGTTTATATTCAATTTGCTCTTGAATTTTATCTTCATCGTAATATTTCATTATTCTATTCATACGATGACGAACATCACCTATTTCCTCTATTATTTGAGGTGTTAAATCCTTAGATGATTTATTCAATTGTTGAGTAATAACAGTTGCTAATTCTAGCAGTTCTTCTACTAGCTTTTGATGATCTTTTAAACAACTTCCTACATCCATATTATTGTATTTTTGTTTCTTTAAAACGGGTTGCATAAACTTTAACTCCACGTACCACACATATTAATTCTTGTGTAAACACATCTACAGGTCCTGTAGTTGTTTCTGCTTTACGGTACTTTGGATTTCTGCTGTTTAATTTTGTCTTTTTGGGCATTTACTTTTTTTGTTTATAAGGTTGATAATCTTTATCTATATTTTTATTTTTAGCCATCTCAGCTGCTACTTTTCTGTATAGCGGAGATGATAATTCTGATCCTTTGTATGGTCTTTTTCTCGACATAACTATTGGTTAAAAAACCTTACCTACTAAACGTAGGCAAAGGCTAATGTACTTAATTTTTCGTTAACAGCAAAATTTTGCTTGAAATTCTTTATAGGACGAGCTTTACGTGGCTTGTCTTTGGTACCCATATAATGGTAATTACCCCCAACCAAACGTTCTTGCACTCTATTAAACACTTCCCACAAACGATTACCATTGTCTTCCTTACGGGTTGATTCTAATAATTCATCAACACGAACTACTTTACTAATGTTGTCTTCGTTGTAACTCTTGGATGTAAAACGCAATAATGCTGCTTGTTTGGCGAATTTAATCATTTCCTCTGCATTGAGTTCTTTACGTTTCATAGCAGTAATTCTATAGATTCTACAGAAGAATTTTTACTTAAGTTAGTTATGTATCATGAATTAGG
>VMHT01173036.1_pt1 | contig 10758 bp, 8 predicted proteins | sample 4693611 | NCBI WGS metagenome assembly VMHT01 (sample SAMN12280063, study PRJNA550983) | marine metagenome | isolation source: seawater sampled from same location over 5 years 0.02-0.2 micron viral filtrate | place: USA: collected off the coast of southern California halfway between the port... ... | reverse complement strand
TGCTTTGACATGGCTTAATGATTTACCACCAACAGCATCGCCACATATTTTATCTCTAGGCCACAGGCCTTTTTCGAGTAATAGAACTGACTTTCCAGCCATAGCCAAATAACCTGCTGCGGACGAACCCCCTGGGCCGCCCCCAACAACTATAGCATCAAACACAGCATCATTTTGTGGGATTTCTCCAGTGTCTATTGGTAACTCCCAAGAATTCGCCGACTGAGCCATGTGTGTAACGAATCTAAAGCACTCTTTGAGGCTTATCTTTGAAAATACTCAATACCACCAATTTAACCATCATCATAATGCACTCGAATTATTTAGCAACATTATGTCCGAGGTGGTGCCGATGAATGCGGAGATAACCCTCGAAAGTACGAAACGAGAAAGACAAATTGCCATCATTGCTCTTTTGGCAGTAACTATAGTTTGGGGAGCGACTTTCATTTGGATGAAGCAGGCCTTAGACGCCCTGCCCGAAGAAAAATCAGAACTGGGTACAAATGGAGTAGTTGCGACTTTGGTATTCGCTCGATTCGCAATAGCGGCCTTGATGATGTTAATATTTTTCAAAAAGGCGAGAGACTCTTTGAAAGACAAACAGATTTGGCAAGATGGTCTAACACTAGGAGTTCTAATGTTCTTGGCTTATCTTTCCCAAATGATTGGGCTTGATGACATAGACCCTTCAGTATCTGCATTTTTGACTTCTCTATATGTTGTTTTTACTGCGATTATTTCTTCAGCATACCACCTTAGATTACCCACAAAAATAATGATTGTTGGTGTTGGACTTGCTACATTTGGTGCAGGTTTTATTCAAGGCCCTCCACACCTTACTTGGGGGGTTGCAGAATTCATTACGGTATTCTGCGCGTTTCTGTTTGCACTACACATCTTATTTACTCAACACATAACGACTAGAAGAGATCCAGTAGCAGTATCAACGACATCATTCATAGTTGTGACAATATGTTCAGCATTAACTGTTTTTTTCTTCGGAGAGGGGACCAATCAAGAACAGTGGCGACTGATTTTTTCTGATGGCGTTTTGATTCCAGTATTATTACTAGGAATTGGGGGATCATTTTTCTGTTTACTATTCTTGAATTTGTATCAACGATATCTTCATCCGATTCAAGCTGCGATAATATACGCTCTAGAACCGGTTTGGGCCACAATATATGGATTACAACTCGACATGGTTGATTGGAGCATATGGATATTAATCGGCGGTGGAGCCTTATTCATCGGTAATATTATTGTAGAATTATTATCAAGTGAAGAAAACCCACAAACCGAGCAAGAGTAACATGAGCGCATCGTTCAAAACCCTCCTAGTACTGGAGGGTTTGAGGGAACACCTTGACCAAAGAATCTAACCCAAAATTCACTCGTTTTGCTAGTAAGGCTGTACATTCTGGAACTAATCATGTTGGCGATGCGGTAAACACCCCAATTTTCCAATCTTCAACTTACAAGTTAACTGATGAGCGCTATGCTGGATGGGCTGCAGGAGCCCACCATGCACTACTGTACACCAGAATCACTTCGGTTAACGCTGAAGCTGTAATCGACAAGATATGCGCACTTGAAGGTGCAGAGGATGGCGAGGTATTTTCCTCTGGTATGGCTGCAATTTCCTCTACTCTAATGGCGTTATTGTCTTCTGGAGACCACGTAGTCGCTTCTGCAGATGTGTATGGAGGGACTTATGGTCTAATGACAGAGGAATTTCCGAGATTTGGTATTGAAGTTACTATGGCAGATATGACAGATGTAAATTCCTATGAAGCCGCAATTCAGCCAAATACCAAGGTTCTGTATATTGAGACATTAACCAACCCTGTTCTGAAGGTATGTGATGTGGAAGCAATGGCTTCTTTAGCCAAGAAGCACGGATTAGTCTGCATTATCGATAATACATTTGCCTCACCATGGGCGTGCAACCCACTATCTTTGGGCGCCGACTTAGTAATCCATTCGACAACAAAATACCTAGGAGGGCATTCGGACATAATCGGTGGCGCAGTAGTTGGTTCAAGAGAACATATTGAGAATATTTTCCACCGCAAGGTTCACTTCGGCGGTAACGCAGATCCAAACTCTTGTTTTTTGCTAGAACGTGGAATGCGCACATTGCATGTTAGAATGCCACAAATATGTTCCAACGCAGCAGAACTAGCCACCCGTCTTGAAGCACATCCGATGATTGAGAGGGTCAATCACCCATCATTAGAATCGCATCCACAATTTGAGGTCGCACAAAGAATCATACCCCTTGGGACAGGAATGATTGGCTTCGTAGTCAAAGGTGGCGATGATGCAGCACTCTCGTTTATGCGCGGATTGGAGATGATTTACGAAGCGACTAGTCTGGGTGGTGTAGAATCATTAGTTGAATGTCCGTTTAACTCAAGCCACATGATGATACCCGAGGATGTTAGGCATGCTGCAGGATTAGTTCCAGGATATGTCCGCATGAGTATCGGAATAGAAGATATCGAAGATTTATGGGCAGATATTGAAAGAGGCTTTGCTAACGTTTGAGTTAAGCCTCACCGGTTTCCTGTTTCAGATTAGCCAGATGGCTAAACCACTCCTTTTGTAGTTGCTTAACTCCGTCTTCTTCTGCTGATAATAGGTCTTTACCAGTCTTTAGGAGTAACTTGGTCGTATTCATCCAAGCCCCAGCTTTATTTCTTGCATCACCGTCAAAATGCCACTCTTGGCCTGATGAACGATCTGCAGCAAGTAGCCACGCCCAAGACGCTGCTGCTTCAGATATTGATGAATGCCTCGATGTAGCAAGTCTTTCTGCCTTGCCCAGACCTTCCAACAGACCCATTCTAATCAAATCAACAATATGTCCACTAGCCCCATCCAACTCCCCTGTTTTAGTCGGAATTAAAGACGATAGTTTCGCCTTCTCCCTTGCACTGTCAAGACTTTTCAGGAATTTCCCGAAAGGCTTCGGCTTCTCGTTTTGCCCTCCCCAAATTTCTTCAGCCTCATCTCCATTAATACCAATCTCTCCTAACGCTTGCAAGCCAAAATCTTCCCAGAGAACACCAAGTATATCTCCGCAACTAGCACCTTCGATAATTTCTAGTGATGGTGTTTTTCTATCTGAGGTTTCACCACGAGTATTGATGATTAGTCCAATGTCTTCCTCGAATCCAGCATTATAACAAGCTAACAGGATGTGTGCTGTCAATTCTTTTTCATCATTAGAACCTGCAACATCTCTAAGAGCATCTTTTACTTGTTCGAAGGAATCACAAGCGTACCATTTTGAATTAACAATTAAACCGTGTTCGATGGAATCTAACACCGACCTTCTAATTGCTTGTGCTACAACACCTTCATTCATTACTAGACCTTGCCAAGCGTCTAGAATTTTGTCAACCCCATCAAGCGAATCTTTAGGCAACTCTCTCTCATTAGGCCAGCCTTTTGGAACCCAATTTGCCTTGATGTCTACGATTGATGGTAAAAACGGGGGTAGCATAGATAATGCTAGATGCTGAATAAACGACGTGTCTTTTTTATCTCCGGACTCCAATTCTTCGAAGCCGATGTAAAGTGAAGATCCTTGTTTAAATGAGAAAATAATACAATCATCGGGCAAATTATCGCTGTTAAGGCTCTCTATATCGATACTTTTTGTATACCAAACCTTATTCCCATTAATCATCTTCATTTTGAAATCAAATCGAGAACGCTCAACAACATCCTCAATCCATTCATTCGGCGGCGAGGGGTCAGGTCCAGTACAAACAAAACCACCCTTCCACGAGAAGAAATACATCCCTCTTTTTGCGTGTTCCTCCCATGGCAACATTCGCAATGTAACGTTAGAATAGTTCTGTAAACCTGCAAGATATCCTTGTTTTCCATCACCTCTCCTAACAAACGAAGCAGAGCCAAACGATGCCGATGAGAATTTACCTACTGTGGTAAATTCTTCATCATGACATGCATGCAGAGAGCCTGCAAACGCCTTGGCAACCGGGTCACCTCGCTTAGCCATCATTCTTTTTGATAACCACTTAGTGTCGTATTTTTTACTGATTATCCTATCTAATTCTTTCAGGGTTTTTGTGACTGGGTCGGTTCTTCCCCAGCGCATTTTTCCTTTCCACAACATTTCGGGTAAGTGCGCATTTGGATTCTCTAATAATTTACTTAGATCTTTTTTCAATTTCTTTGCGGTAGCCTCGTTAGCATGTTTAGTCCCTCTGAGCCGGACTTTCTGCTTTTTTTGGCCGGGGAATTCAACTTGTGCTGGTCGTGCCATAGTTTCCCCTAATCTAGGCCAACCAAAGGTATGGTTTGAGTTCTTCGTGAGCCTGACCAAATTCATGAAACACATTCATGATACAGTTTATTGTCCCCTAAACATGGCTGATGTAGTCTTACTTGGCATCGCCCAAGATGGCGGGAGGCCTCAAGCAGGCTGCAGTAAAGCGTGCTGTATTGGACTATCTCCGTCTGAACATAGTTATCCAACATCGCTTGGAATAATCGAAAAAGATAGATTGCACATAATCGATGTTACTAGACACTTGTCAAGCCAATTAAACTTTTTAGAAAATCGTATTCCAACTGATGTCTGGATTACTCATGCCCACTTTGGCCACGTTGATGGACTAGGGTTATTTGGAAGAGAAACCATGAATGCAAAGGGTGTAAATCTACATGCCTCAAACAAAATGCTGCAACTTATTGCACAAACCCCACAATGGAAAATAATGCTTGATCAAGGCGTATTTACGCCAATTGAAGTCACCAGTAATGAGGACAAAATCAGTACAGAATTCACCATGACCCCACTTTTAGTCCCTCATAGAGATGAGTTGTCTGACATGCATGCCTTCATTTTACGCGGTCAAAATCGTTCTCTTCTTTATTTACCAGACCATGATACTTGGGATGAAACTTTGGCCATGTATAATGCAGATAACGTTCGTCAATGGTTCAAAGATTTAGCAATCGATATTGCATTGATTGATGGAACATTCTGGTCTAGCGAAGAACTACAATCTCGTAGCCAAGATAAGATCCCTCACCCCCCTATCAAACAAACGCTAGAGATTTTGGGCTACAAACAACAAGGCGACCCAGAGGTCATATTTTTCCATCTTAACCACACTAACCCGGTGTATGATGAATGGAGTGAAGAGCACACCCAAGTAGTTGAAATGGGCTGGAAAATCGGCAAACAAGGCATGAAATTCGAACTTTAAATGAAATTAGAATTATACAGCAGTTATCGTATATTCTAGCGATACCAACTCAATTTTGTAATCCACATCTTGGCCGGTGTCATCACTTGTACATCCAGCACCGCCACCATTTTGTACAGTGACGCCAAGAATTAGCTCATAATCACCCAAACCTAATCCGCCACCATCCAACATCATTTGAATTTCTGATTTTGTCATGTTACTAACTGTAGTATCTATTAAAGTCGAATTATGCCAATCTAATTGGAAATCAAAACCGCTTGTACTAGAGTCAGTAGCGGACAGGCCCGAATATCCAATTGACCCTTCCACAGTATCATCTTGCGGAGGGTCAGCAACAAAACACCCAACCCCTGTAACGGTTTCATCGTCTTGGTGAGCAATTGTGACTAATACTCCGACAATATTGAGGCCGTCTAGTGGATCAACAGAATCGTCTGAGTTTGCATCTATTGGTATAGACTCGCCGTCTTCAATGAATTCTGAACCCTCTGCAATTTCGTGAAATGAATACGTCCCACTTATTGAGTAAGACCCGATTTTATCTGACATACTCGTGGAACTCGGCGAAAATGCTTGGTATGATCCTTCCATGACCCCAACAACGGCTAACAGTACAACTGCTCCAATGGCTGAAATCTTTCTTGTCGGCACACTATAGCGGCCAAACGGGTTCGAACCGGATTCTTCTCTTTTCCAGCAGTAGGTGAAATGAACAGCAAAAGCAGCACCCATACCGGGAACTGAGGGGAAGACATAGTCTCCAAACCCTAAAACAGTCCACACCAAGACACCCATTAGCGCAGCAATCATCATTGAGATTGTATGTCTAGAATCGGGTTCATAACCAGCCATTCTTATTAGAATCAATGGAACAAATATTCCACCTAATCCGTATACTGCAAAGACCACTAGTGCGAAAACTGAATCACCAAACCCTGGGAATTGTTGACCGACCAATGAGATGGCAGTAGCAAATGCCGCAATTACTAATGTAACTTTCTTGGTTTTACCATGATCTTGATTCCATTCAGGTTTGATGTCATCAGTTATTGCTGCAGTACAAGCTAGAACTTGACTATCTGCGGTCGACATTGTTGCAGCAAAAATTGATGCCAGAATAACTCCACCAAGGATTGGATTAAGGCTTTGTGCTAACCTTGGCAAACCGGTTTCGGCATCTTCCGCCAGCATTTCGGGGAAGATCGCTCTTGTGGCAAGCCCAATTAAGAACATTAGAGCAATAAACGGAGTTTGCCAAACAAAGAACCAGACCATCGCTTGCTTCCTGTCAGAATCGTCCTTCAAGGTCATTACCCGGGAAACAACCTGAGGTTGACCAGCAACTCCCAAGCCACCGAGGAAAAATGCCGCAATCCAAAGAGTGGCTCCGAATTTCAATCCCGAGGGATAAATGTTAACCATGTTGGAATCGATTGTAGATAGAGAATCATGTAGTCCTGATAAGCCCCCTACCTTGCCAAGCGCTACTAAACAAAGAATAGTTGAACCAATAATCATTACTCCGGATTGAGCCGCATCAGTCCAAATCGAAGCTCTAATTCCACCAGCATAACAGTACGCTACGACAAGTACGAAACCAATCAATATGCCAGTTATCTCAGACCAACCTAACATGGATTTCAAAGCCACTCCTCCAGCAGTGAGTTGGGCAGCAGCATATATCGACAAGAAGAATACTGATAACACAGCGGCTATTTTTGCTTCAGGCGCACCGCTTTTGCTTGAAACTAGGGACGATAGTGAACGGAGATTTCTTTCACTACCCTCTTTTTGGATATATTTGTATAACCAGATCCAAGCAACCAACTGCCCAATTGTTGAAACAACGGCAATCCATATCGCTGAATAGCCTTGCAAGAAAATGAAACCAATGAAACCAATGAACATATATCCTGAATTCCAAGTACTTACAGCAGATAAAGCGGCTAGCGCAGGATGCATACCTCTTCCAGCGACTAGATAATCATCAGTAGTATCTTGCTTAACCCACATTGAGGCAATTCCAACACCGGCAAAAATGCCCATGAATAGCAAGAAAGAGAATAGAATTAGTAAATCATCAGCCATACTTTCATTCCTCCTTTATCCATCGAAGGAGTGCCTTCTCTTCAACATCACTCGTAATTGCAGGAAATACCAAACAATTCAATCTCCCACCCTGTTCATTGACAAGAGCATCTACAGTAGTAGTGACAATTGATTGGTCTTCTGTACCCATATCGCTACACAACACTACATTCAGCGAGGATATTTCAGAGCATGTTTTGACAACGCTTTCAACCTTTAACCGTTCAAATGGCGACTCAACTGGCATATCTTCTATGCTTTCGACTAATTTGTTCGCCATAGCGTTCAACGACTCCACCGCATCTTTTGGCTGCATTGGTCTTTGCTCACCGGTTCCTGCACCAGTTGGATCAAGGTCTAGCAAGGCCAATGTATGCAATCCCATGCCGCGATTAACAGCAATTACCTCTAGCGGAGATGTTGCAATCCAACCAGAATAAGGATATGTTAACGTTGTCTGTCTGCCAAATTTATAGTTAGATAGTCCAATTGCTCCGGTTACTAGATTGGTGATTGAAATTCCATGAATTATTTCGCATTCAATTCCGTGTTCACACGCTTGTAGCTGCAAATCAACATGTGTAGTAGCCTGTAATGGGTCTCCCACAATTAAGACAGCAACAACATGATTCTTAGCAAGTCCTAAAATTTCTTCAGGATTCTCAATCTCGGGACGCATTACCCTTTCTATCGGCCCAACAAGTTGTTCCAAATCACTTAATTCTTCATCCGGCCACAATGCAGTATACGCTTCATAACGACGAAAATCAGCAGATTTAGCAGCAGAAATGGCTTCTGTAGTCATTGAACCTACACTCCCGGGACCCATGCCAATCAATCTCAATCCAGATTGTTTTTGACCAACATCATCATCCGCCATGCTCAAACCTCAGTGGTGTTTGGACAAGGCGAAGCGTATGCGCCATTTGATAGTGCCGAGTGTTGACACTCAACATTGGTTAGACGAATTGAAAACCCGTGGATGGTTAGAAGCGGGGCTTGGTATTTTGACTCAAGAAGATGGCATGAAAGCCATACCTATCACTGATTCAGCCCCAATTTCTACCGCTCAATATTGGCAAGGGTTACCACACATTGACATCGCTAGAGAACAAAATTCGGTCAAGAATTGGACTGATTTATTGGATGGAGACTTATATCAAAAATTCAAAGATTACTGGCCAAGAGCGTATGAGATAATTGGCGATATTCTGATTGTCAAAATAGAGCCCGAAGTACATGATTATCGAGAAGATATTGCAAAAGCAATGTTGGATAGAATTCCAAATGTACGTTTAGTATGCGCGGATAATGGGGTATCAGGCAAATTCCGCGTTCGTGATCTTTCACCGGTCTCTAGTAGAGACGGCAGTGTCGGAACGCTGACTAAGATTAGAGAAAACGGGCATAATATTTTGATAGACCCAACCAAAGCATATTTTTCATCTAGGTTATCTAATGAACGTCGTGGTAATTTAGATTCGGCAATAGAACTCGCTCACCAACTAAACAGGAAAATAACCATTTGCGACCCATATGCCGGAGTCGGACCATCTTTGGCAAATCTACTTTGTGAAGATGGGCTAGTAGATTGCGTATTAGCTGGTGACCTGAACCCCGAAGCAGTAGATTTACTCGAGCAGAACATTGATAATTACGTAAGAAAAAGACCTAACGAAATCAAATGCACTGTAAAGTGCCAAGATGCGAGATTGTGGGCTAAAGAATCAGAATATCAACACACAGTGGATTTTCTTTTAGTGAACCTTCCACATCAAACCATAGAGCATATAGAAGATTTACTTCCCTTGATTAAAAGGAAGAAGCCCTCATTAATTCGCGGTTGGGCAATTATCGATCGAGACGATTTGCCAAGGGTTAAGGAAAAACTTTCTAACTTATTCTTGCATCATGGAGCGACGAATTTACAACTTACTTGCAAGGAGATAAAAGGCTTCTCTGCGACTAAGGTATTCATAAGAATAGAGTCCTCGCAAACCTTTGTTTGAAGCGAGTAATTGATGAATAACCAATGGTTGGGGTGCAATATGGGAACTGTTGTAAAGTGCGTCTGTGGAGTTTCGATTGATATAACTGGCGTAACCCCTAGAAAGAGTGGAACTAAGGTTTGGTGCAGAGTTTGTGGCGCCACCACCATCCATCATCACGATAAGTGAATTCGATTTATTCAAAGACCGTGTCACATAGCCTTTCGACATGGCAGATTTAGTTGATGCAACCGATGAACGAGGAATGACAATTTCACCGGTATTACCAGATGGCTGCAAAAACTTCCTTATCGATATCGATGGAACAATATGCGAGGACATACCTAATGAAGAGCCAGAACGTATGGCTACAGCTGAGTGTTTTGAGGGGGTTGTTGAACAAATTAACAAATGGTATGACGAAGGACACCAAATATGCTTCTTTACGGCAAGGGCGGAAGAACACCGAGAAGTAACTGAAAAATGGCTTTCAAGACACGGTTTCAAATGGCATTCCTGCTTATTCGGTAAACCAAGAGGTGGCAATTATCATTGGATAGATAACCACATAGTTAGGGCTACTAGATTTAACTCAAAAATGACAGAATTCGTCAAAAAAATGGTTGAAGTAGAAGTCTTTGATGATTGAATAATAATTTCAATTTGATGCAACATCTGCGGGTATCTAAAATCCATCTCTTAATCAATGAGGGGCAATAGGGATTGCTGGGCGTATCAGTGGCGATTAGCAAATATGGCGATAAACGAGTCATTGATTTATCCGACTGGGGGCGACCTATAGCTCGGTTAACGGCTAAATTTCTTAAGAATAAACCAATATCAGTCATTCAGATCACCAATATTCACCTCCTTCTCACAATTTATTGTTCATGGCTAATACTAAACGGATTGACAGTAATCGCTTTTACCCTTCTCGTTGTAAAAGGAGTAATTGATGCTGTTGATGGAGAACTAGCTAGAATTCGCAACAAACCATCGCATGTTGGAAGATATTGGGATACAATAGCTGACACAATTGGGTTAATTCTGGTGACGAGCAGTCTTGGAATTCTATTGGAATGGAATCCCTCAGTTACCTTTCTAATCGTCATAGCAACGTTATTCCAATATTCTCTATTCAATCATTACTCAATCGGAATGAGGACATTGAGTTCAGGAGATACTACAAGCCGAATTGACGAAAGCATCAAACCTATCGCGTATCCATGGGAAAAACAAACTAATGTCGATTTCTTTCATTCGTTATACTTGGTATTCTTTAGTTGGCAAGACCGAATAATCGTAAGACTTTCAGGTAGAGGATCAAAACACCTGACGTTTGAATTCACGATTTCATCTCTCCTTGGTTTTGGTTTCCAATCGCTCATTTTTTTCATGTTAGCATTAACCAAACAACTTGATTATGT
>VMHT01161537.1_pt1 | contig 10758 bp, 15 predicted proteins | sample 4693611 | NCBI WGS metagenome assembly VMHT01 (sample SAMN12280063, study PRJNA550983) | marine metagenome | isolation source: seawater sampled from same location over 5 years 0.02-0.2 micron viral filtrate | place: USA: collected off the coast of southern California halfway between the port... ... | reverse complement strand
CAGTACGAGCCGCTGATAACCGAGATACGGGGGATCACTTGCGGACAAAACAGCGACCTGATGAGTGCGCTGGAAGTAGTCGAGCGGTCATTACAGACAGCGCCATTGGAGATGATTGTAGCGGGTTTGGCGCAGATGCACCTGACGATGGGTTCGAAAACGACAGATACAGAAGGGCGTATTCGTGAGGTTGCCCGGCACCTTACAAAATATCCGGCTGACCTGGTTATGGACGCAATACAAGCTTTGCAAAAAGAGGAGGAGTGGTTTCCCGCATTATCAAAATTTATTGCGCGGATAACTCCTAGATATGAGCGACGACAAAGAATCCGACGAGAAATCGAAAGAGAGTGTGGTCATTGGGCGAGTGCGGCTGAATGAAGGACGCGACGATGGGGACATGGTGCGAGAAGCAGATCCCCGTGGTGGCGTAACAGTTCATAACGTAAACAAGACCCAACGCTTGATTGACCGGATGCACCGCTTTGAGGTGATAGATGATAGGCAATATGACGCTGCGTCATACCTTCGTGATTTATATGAAAAGGCTACATTACTGCCGCCGCCTACGGCGTTAGATCACAGCAAGCCTCTGGGCGGTGGCGCTGCGCCAGAAGTAATGGAAGGATTATGGGAAGTTTACAGCCAGCAAGTCCGGTGTCTCAAAAATGAAAAAGACATCGTGATAAATGTTGTTTTGTACGACAAACCTACAAACAACATTAACAAATTGCGACGGGCGCTTGACGCGCTAGGTGACTATCAGGGGCTTGATGAGGAAGCCTAACGACTTTTACCCCACGCCAATGTCGGTCGTGTTCAAAATGCTTGATGAGTTGCGGTGGTCAGGTTGTGTATGGGAACCATGCGCCGGAGATGATCGACTAGTTAACGAGTTACGTGCTCGAAACTTTGTCGTTGTCTCTGGTGATATTTCGACAGGCGAAGATTTTTTTAAATTTGAAGCTGCCCCGGTCACGACCTTAATAACAAACCCGCCGTTTGCACGTATTCGACCGTTCATCGATCACGCATTCAAAATCGGGGTCAGTCGCATGGCGCTGGTTTGTGGAGAACGGCTGTGGGCGTGTGAAAAAGGCCGCAAACAATTTGAGCGGCACCGCCCTTCAAGGTTTATAAATATGAGTTGGCGTGAGGATTACCTGGGGAAGGGTGGATCACCAGACCGCGCACTTGCGGTGTCTATTTGGGAGACCCCTCATAGTGAACACTGCCGGTTTGAGGTGTGGTCGAAATCTGGTCAAGAGCAGCGACAAGCAGAGCTATCGTTTTCGTAATTTCTCGGTCACCACAAAGCATCCGCCGTAAGTGACGGGTGGAGACCCCCAGGGCAGCTGCACATTCTTTCTGACGCAACTCATGGCGCAACATAAACAATTTTAATTCTTCGGGACTCATAAGAACTTCAACAATTCCTGGATATGGTTAAGTACCGATGTACGGTCGATCGGCAGTATAAAAAGTTCACCGTCCGCGACAACCACCAACTCGCACTGATTAGTGTCATCAGGTGAGTGGCGGAAGTACGCGAACGGTGCAGTGTCCATTTTACTCTCTCCTTTGGTCCTACTCGTATTTGGTTTGACTACCACGGCGCTTTTGTGTGTTCGCCCGTAATTCGATTGACTAAGCATGCCTTTTGAACTGGCGTATCTCTTCTCAAACCCAAATGCTTTTTGATCGGGTGTATCAGGTGCAGAAAGGTCAAGTCGTCGTCGAAAACGGTGCCAACATTCAGCACGATCCAAGTTTCGCCGGTTGCTGGGTCTATAATCTCTTCATCGATCTGAAACCCTGCGGTTGCTGCTTCTTCCATTTGTCTCTCTCCTTTGTTAATACAAAGAATATAGGTCCAATGGTCCTCTATGTAAAGTATTTTATGCGGTTTTAATGAAAATAATGCGTTTTTTTCAAAAAAAGTTTGCTACAAATCAGCATAAGACCGTATATTATCGGTGGCGAGGTGCGTCTCCAGGTTACGGTTCCTCTCCTCGTTTACTTTACACACAGTATTGGAAATGTGCCTCGCCCGGTTTCCCCTTACTCTGCCCCGCTTTGTCGGGGTTTTTTTAGGTGCCAATGAATGATGCTCTCGAATTTCCGAAAATGTTTAGTGCGTATGTGGAAGTGGTGCCGAGCACAGGTGAAATCCGTGTGGTTTTGGTGTTCGAACGCTTTTCGGATGTAACCGAGGCACAAGAGTTTGCTGAGTGGATCAGCGAAGATATGAGTAATACTGATGAGACAATTCACTGATGGCGGCTAGAACGAGAAAGGTTCGACATGACGACGAAACCCGCCGCAAAATTCAGACAAGTCAGCTAATAAATCGTCTGGAAAATCATATATTTAGAGACGATGAACTTTCAACAACACAGCTACGGGCTGTAGAGATTTTACTGAAGAAGTCGCTACCTGATGTAAGCGCCGTTGAATTTTCCGGTGAAGATGCAGGGCCAATGAAAATGGTGGTCGAATGGTCGAAGTCCGAGTCAGAATCGGATACAAACCCAGAGAGCAATTCGTAGGTTATCACGAACGCACACAGCGTTGGGCTTGTCTGGTTGCACACCGCCGCGCCGGTAAAACGGTGGCCTGTGTAAATGACCTCATAAGGTCTGCCCTGACTTGCAAACATGAAAACGCCAGGGTGGCGTACATAGCGCCATTTTTGGTGCAGGCTCGCGATATAGCTTGGACGTATGCGAAAGACTTTACTCGGTCTATTCCAGGTGTGACTTACAACGAAAGCGAGCTTCGCGTTGACTTTCCAACCGGGGCGCGATTGAGGCTTTACGGGGCTGATAATTATGACCGGTTGCGCGGCCTGGGTTTGGACGCAATCGTATTAGACGAGTTTGCGGATATGGACCCACGAGCCTGGACAGAGGTCATTCGTGCCTGCCTATCTGACCGCAATGGTAGTGCTACGTTTATCGGAACGCCAAAGGGACGAAATACCTTCTGGGAAATATATGATAACGCAACCACTGATGATGAGTGGTTTAGTATGTCATTAAAGGCATCAGAAAGCGGGATACTGCCAGAGTCAGAGTTGTTTGCAGCTCGTTCGATGATGTCAGGTGACGCTTACAACCAAGAATACGAGTGTAGCTTCCAAGCAGCTGTTATGGGCGCATACTACGCCAGCGAGATAGAGCAAGCAGAGGCGGAGGGCAGGGTGTGCAATGTACCGCATGACCCCCACGCACTCGTACACAGCGCCTGGGACTTGGGCATTGGTGACCAAACAGCGGTAATCATGTTCCAGCAAGTGGGGCAAGAGATCCACATTATAGACCACTTCGAAGGCTCTGGTGTGGGGCTAGATTGGTATGTGAGCGAGATCAGACGCCGCGCCGACGAAAACTCATGGCAGCTGGGCGACCATTACTTCCCGCATGATGTCCGAGTGAAGGAACTATCGAGCGGTCGGTCCCGAATAGAGTCGCTGCAAGACTTGGGGCTAAATCCCATAGTGGTTCCGCAACTAGGTGTTGATGACGGCATAAATGCGGTGCGGCGTATCTTTCCGCGCCTTTGGATACATCAAGATTGTAAGCACTTGCTAGAGTGTATCCGCCAATACCGGACGGTCTTTGATGAAAAGCGCAAGGTGTTCCAGTTGCGACCTTTGCATGACTTTACAAGCCACAGCGCCGATGCCCTGCGGTATTTGGCTGTGGGTTTACGTGAAACAAGTGGAGAGTGGCATAGGCCGCTTTCCTATGACAATCGGGGGATCGTGTGAGCCTCACAGATCACGAACTGAAAAGCATTGTGCAAGCGGAGATCGATGACGCTATTGGCTTTGTCGGTAGTGAGATAACCGATGACCGCGCCGATGCTATTAAATATTACAACTCAGAATTGTTTGGGGACGAGGTGGATGGAAACTCTGCTTTTGTGTCGAGCGATGTATCTGACGTAATCGAGACAATGATGCCAAGCCTGATGCGTATCTTTACATCGTCAGACAAGGTTGTTGAAGTGATCCCGGAAACGTCGGAAGACGAACCCTTCGCAGAGCAGGCACAAGATTACCTAAACTGGTCGTTCTACCGCAACAATCCGGGATTTATGGTACTTGAAGATGTATTCCGTGACGCGCTTTTGTCCAAAGTGGGCGTGTTCAAGGTGTTTTGGGAGGATGCGACAGAGGTTGTAGAAAAGGCCGTAGAAAACCTGACTGAGGCCCAACTCTTAGAGCTTGCTGACCGCGACGATGTAGAGATCCTCTCCCAGGTAGAGGGACCGGACTTAGAACAAGAGGTGCCGCCGCTTCTTGACGACATGGGCAACCAGATGTTCGGTGAGGCGGGTGAGATGCTGATGACAGCGCCACCGATGCTCTATGACGTTAAATATCGTGAGACAACCATGGGCGGTAAGGTTGTAGTCCAGGCGGTGCCACCGGAAGAGTTTTTGATCAGCAAGCGGGCAACTTCATTAGAGGACGCACCGTTTATGGCGCACCGGGTGATGAAGACAACATCCGATTTGATCGAGATGGGTTACGACCGCGACGTTGTGGAGTCACTGCCGACAGGTGAAGACCTGACGTACAGTGAAGAGCGCATCAACCGTTACGGTGAGGGCGAGGTACCCGATAGCGGCAGTAATGATCCGGCTATGCGCGAGATCATGGTTTATGAGTGCTACATCAAAATTGACGTTGAACAGGATGGTGTCGCAACCTGGCGCAAGGTAACTATCTCAGGGTTTACTATACTCGATAATGAGCCGGTAGATGAGGTGCCGTTCGCGACCATCTGCCCGATACCGGTACCGCACCGGTTCTTTGGTCGGTCTATTGCAGACCTGGTTATGCCTTTGCAGCGCCTGAAAAGCGTTCTCACGCGTCAGATGCTTGATAACGCCTATATGACCAATAATTCGCGCATGGTTGTGCAAGAAGGGCAGGCTAACCTAGACGATGTACTAACCAATCGGCCAGGAGGCGTGATTAGGGTAAAGAACCCGACAGCGATACAGCCGCTAGTCGTGCCGAACATGATCGGCAACGTGTTTCCTTTGCTGCAATACTTTGATCAAGTACGAGACGAGCGCACGGTAGGCCAAGGTGCAGCGGGATTAGATCCTAACATTCTTCAGAACACTACAGCGACCGCCATTGCCGCAATGCAACAATCTGCGATGGCAAAAATGGAGTTGGTGGCGAGGAACTTTGCTGAGACCGGCGTGAAGCGAATGTTCTACCTCATGCTCAAGGCGACAATGGAATATGAGTCTCCAGGCAAAATAATTCGCTTACGCAATGAGTTTGTGGAAATCGACCCCAGGGGATGGTCCAAGATGATGGACATCTCAATTAACGTGGGATTAGGCACGAACTCGCAAGACCAGCAAATGGCTATGTTGGGCCTGATTGCATCGAAACAAGAACAGATATTATTGCAGACCGGACCCGACAATCCGCTGGTCGGTGTCGAGCAATATCGCAACACGTTACGCCGCATAGTGGAGTTGGCGGGCTTCAAGGGCGTAGATGAATATGTGCGTCCAGGCGGCGAAGAGATGATGCCGCAGGCTCCACAGCCACCACAGCCCACCGCTGAAGAGCAAAAACTAGCCGCCGACATTCAGTTGGAACGAGCAAAATTAGAGGCTGAAATGGCGCTTGAAAGAGAAAAGGCAGCGGCAAAGTTGCAGCTTGAGAAAGAAAAGCTCGAAATGCAATTTGAATTGAAACGCGCAGAGCTTGAGGCCGAAATCGGTCTGAAGAATTTCAAGGCGTCTACTGACGTTGGTGAACAGGGGATGAATGTTCGTTCAGTCGTCTAGGTTACACCGTGACCTGGGCTACATGGTTAGCCTTTCGAGCCATTCACCGCAACACAATGATTACAGCATCTATGACATAGGCCGTTTGTATTGGCCCCCGCTGACGTTGGACCAGTACCGCGTGTTTATGGCGAGTGAGTACCCAGAAGGGTTCCTAAGTCCAAGAGATGATTGGGCAATAGGTTTTGTTACCTGGGCAATGATGTCGCCCGATAGCGTCAAAGCATATGCAACTGGTAGCCGAAAATTAACACCCGATGACTTCAACAGTGGCGCGGAGTTGTGGGTGATTGACATGGTAGCCCCGTTTGGCGGGGTTCATAAAATGGTTCGAGAAGTTCGGTCGATGTTGTCGCATCGTTACCCCAACAATGTAGCCAACATAATCAGAAATAACCGTTCTGACCGGAGACGGTTTGGATACTTTGCAAGAAAGGAAATAGATCATGCCGATGGTTGGTAAGAAGAAGTTTTCATACACAAAAAAAGGTATGGCAGCTGCGCGTAAAGCAGCAAATAAAACAGGTAGAAAAGTTTCCTACGGCGGAAAGAAACGTAAAAAGAAGTAATGACCGTCAAACGCGGTTCGGAAACATTTTCTGGATATAATTCGCCAAAAAGAACACCACGACATCCAACAAAAAGTCATGCCGTCCTCGCTAAAGACGGGGATCGCGTCAAACTAATTAGGTTCGGTCAACAGGGTGTATCTGGCGCAGGGAAAAGCCCCAAAAGCGCAAAAGACAAGGCAAGAAGAAAGTCTTTCAAGGCGCGACATTCTAAAAACATAGCAAAAGGCAAAATGAGCGCAGCCTTTTGGTCGAACAAGGTGAAGTGGTGATGGCAAAAACAGCATCCAAACCGAAACCAAGCGACCCTGCAAAATGGTCACGCGCCAAAGCGAAGGCCAAGCGCAAGTTCAAGGTCTACCCGAGTGCCTATGCAAATGCATATGCCGCGAAAGAGTACAAGAAAATGGGCGGCTCATGGCGGGGTGGAAATAATCGGGTGAAAAGTGGCCGCAAAACGAAAAAGTAAACGCGGCGGATTAGGTCGCTGGTTTGATCAGGATTGGACCGACGTAAAAACCGGCAAGAAATGCGGTAGATCCGGCAAAAAAGACAAACGTGCATACCCAGCTTGCAGACCAAAGGCTGTTGCAAATCGGATCTCAAAAACAGAGGCCAAAAAGAAAACAGGACCAAAACGTGTGAACTGGTCCGTAACTGCATCAGGTAAAAAGCGAAGAAAATAATGGTTAAAGGTCTTCTGTCTGAAAATCCGTTTGATGATCCAGATTATGAATACACCGGGCCTTTAAGTTTAGCGCCATTTCGGCAACGTAAATTACTGGACATCGATGAAACAAGCGACGACGGCGTGGAGTTTGCTTTTCCGGGTTTACTACGAGGACCATTAAACGCTGCGGCCCGTATGGGACAGATGGCACTGGGCGAACGTCCGCTAGGATTTATTCTTGGTGATGTGATTGATTTTTCACCCGCCGGGTTATTGAACCGCATACCGAAAAATGCGTTGGGCATGAACGTGTTTCACGGGACGCCAAACTTATTTAAGCCGGAACCGGGCTTTCCACAGGGCCGTCCGCGCCTCGATAAGATGGGTACAGGCGAAGGAGCGCAAGCATATGGGCGGGGATTTTATAGTGCTGAATCGCGAGGTGTAGGGTCTGATTATCGCGATATGCTGGCCCCGCCGCCGGGAGTCAGGGTTTCTGGAAAACCAATAACTGCGTTTAAATTTGCAAACGCTTTAAGCGATAAGGTGGCAAGTAAATACCCCGAAATGCCGGTTGAAGAGGTTAAGCGTCATTCTGGAAACGCCGCTCGAATAATTTTCAATAGAGCGCAAGAACTTAAGGAACTCAACGACTATGATAATGTGTTTATGCGGGCCTTTCTTGATCGTCAGTCAAAAAATGATGACGATCTTTCTAAAATTTTCCGTGTTGCCCGCGATGAAATGCCCGCTGCGACGTGGAGTGAAGAAACGGGCATCCTCTACAAGCTCGATATCCCCGACGCCGACGCCGCCAAATTTTTAGATTATGACGCACCATTGAGTGTGCAGCCAAAGGTTGTACAGGACGCAATCACAAAGCTGGGCTTCATGCCCGATACCCCTGACAAGCTGGCAGGTGGTGACGTGTGGTTTCGGATGCGCCAACAACTTGGCGAGCAGGGGGCGGCTGACGCAATGCGCGAAGCTGGTGTGCCGGGGCTGCGCTACAAGGATGCCGGAAGTCGCGGCAAGGGCGACAGTGACGGTACTCGCAATTTTGTCGTCTGGGATCAAGATGTGCTCGACCGCACAAAGGTCTTGCAGCGCAACGATGAGATGTTCGATAAGCTTTTGTCACCAGACAGGCAAACCAAAGTGGAAACTTCACGGCGCGGCAATGTTTTGGAAATTAATAAAATTGAAACACCGCCCGAAAAACGTGGGCAAGGGTTTGCGGATGAAAAACTCCGAGAGTTAATTGAACAAGCAGATGCGGAGGGATTAACGCTTGCTTTGACGCCCTCCAATGCCTTTGGGGCGAACAAGAAGCGCCTTGAGAATTGGTACAAGCGAAACGGTTTTGTCCGAAACGCTGGCCGGAACAAAGACTTCACCACAAAAGAAGCATTTGTCCGGCCTCCTAAAACGACAAATTTAAAAGCAGCCCCCGGCGTCCCGGCTATGGGCTTACTTTCATCAGACAACGACAACCGCCCCGGCGGCATAAATCTTCTGGGCCTTTACACAGGTGGCGTTATTTAATGGCAGAACTTTACAGCCGAGACCCTGGATACCGCGAACAGCTAGAGATTGCGTTAGAGGGTTTGCTGGATTGAATGTGAGCGGTGTTTCGGCACGGGCGAGGTGGAGGATGACGAATGCTTAACGTAATAAGCCTGGGCGCTGGCGTACAAAGCACCGTAATGGCACTGATGGCGGCACATGGCGAACTGAAACCGATGCCTGACTGCGCTATTTTTGCAGACACGCAGTTCGAGCCAGAAGGCGTGTACGCTCATCTCGATTGGCTCGAAACGCAGCTTCCATTCCCGGTGCATCGGGTAACGAAAGGCAGCTTAAAGGACGCGGTGATTGAGGGCGGCAGCCCAAACGATTTTATGATGCCTTTGTTTTCGAAGGGTGGCATGGGGCGTCGGCAATGCACTCGACATTTCAAGATAGACTTGATCGTAAAAAAGGTCAGAAAGTTACTGGGCCTTGAATATCGGCAGCGTGGCCCGTCAGAAGCTTCCGTGCGTCAGTGGATAGGCATTTCAACTGACGAAGCTGTACGCATGAAACCATCGAATACCAAATATATCGAACACGTCTGGCCCTTGATTGATGCTGGAATGTCTCGACGCGATTGTCAGCGGTGGTTCGAAAAGCGTTACCCGCTCCGGCCACTTGCAAAATCCGCCTGCGTTGCCTGTCCGTTTCACAATAACGCGCAGTGGCGTGACATGAAACTTAACGACCCGCGCTCATTTGAAGAGGCCGTGCAGTTCGACAAAGCCGCTCGCATAAATAAAACGACCGGCAATGAACAGTTCGTCCACCGCTCATGCAAGCCGCTGGAGGAGGTGGACTTTCGCAACCTGGAAGACATGGGGCAACTCAATTTCTTCAACGAAGAGTGTGAGGGGATGTGTGGCGTTTAACGCGCGGACCATGCGCCATCTGCATGCCACCGGCCCGGCGGCATAAATCTTCCACACAGCCCTGTTTTGCAGCCAACTAACCAAGAGTGGCTCGACGGCGTAATGAAATATTTGGAGTCTAATCGAGGGCGATAAACAGGCTCGATTTAAGGAAGTTATCTTTCGAGACGCGATACTTTGAAAACACCTGTTCTTGGACCACCAGAAGCTGTTTTTGTTTTTCTAGTGGCAAGTCTTCGAACAAAGAAACACCGAATTCGTTAAGTGCTTTGACGCCGATGTTTTCGAGTTCGTTATATGCATCAAGTTCATTATTTATGCTGATAATTTATCATTTTTTAGGGAGTTTTGGCAAATGGTTGTGCCTCTGGGCCTACTGAATACAACGCCAAATGTAGCACAGTTTTTTGGGCCAGCTGGTCGTGAAGCTCTCGTAGCACAGTATCTTGCCAACTACCCGCAATCAAACGCGGCATTTATGGCTAGTGTACCCGCTCAAACGCTCTCACAAGGCCGTGGAGTAGCCACTCAACCGCCAATTGAACCTGTAGTCGCTCCGGTCGTAGAACAGCCTGTACAGCGCCCTATGGTTAATGACGGAGAGAGCTATTCATCATTTGATATGATGGGTTCAAACGCTCCGTCTATATCTTTTGGGCCAGATCCGTCAGCCGTACAAGCGGCGGAAGCATTTGGGCCTGCTGGTCAAACACCTGGACAAATCGCAAGTGCCTACGCGGACTCACAACGCACTGAAAGTCCACCCGGTGTGTTTAGTGCGTTATCGAATGTTTTTGATCAGCCCGTAAACCAAACTATCGAGCAAGTGGGAACGGCGTTAACGGGAACCGGTCCCCAATTGATTTCCAATATGTTGCCAGGGGGCATAGGATTAGTTGCTGGCCCCGTACTTGAGGCAATGGGGCAACTAAATGAGCGTAACCTAGCCTATGACCGGGCTATGACCGAGATGAACCAACCCGGCTATTCCTACGGCAAGATTGACGGAATGCCTTACAGTATATCACCTGGTCCGTTTGGCTTCGGTCAGGTGCTATCCGGCGTAGTCCCAGACTACTTCGACATCGACATGGCGCAATCAATGCAGTCCGTGCAAGAGGGTATAGATCCAAACACCGGAACAAGTATCGAGCCAACCGCTGGCGTGGCCGGGTACAATCAAAAAGGCAACTACGTGGATGCCTTTGGTAACGAAATGGCAATGGGTGCCATAGAAGATGTGAACGCT
>VMHT01148436.1_pt1 | contig 10759 bp, 19 predicted proteins | sample 4693611 | NCBI WGS metagenome assembly VMHT01 (sample SAMN12280063, study PRJNA550983) | marine metagenome | isolation source: seawater sampled from same location over 5 years 0.02-0.2 micron viral filtrate | place: USA: collected off the coast of southern California halfway between the port... ... | reverse complement strand
TCTCTTTTGAAGTTAGACAAGATAGATCCTTTTTTGAAAAAAGATTATTTAAAAAAGCTTGAAGGTGATTTAATTTCAAAAGAATTTGAAAGAATTGGGGTTGATGTGCCTTACGTTCAAAATAAATTAGAAAAAGCAATGAAGGGTTATAAACCTAAGCCTGAGGGTAAATTAAGAATGGAATTATTGTCAGGAGAAATATATGAACCAGGAAGAACAGGTCCTTTTACTCCTGGTATGGATACTCTTCAAATGCAGGAGAGTCGCTTAAATAGTTTGTTAAAAAAAAGCGAAATTAAAAAAGATCCTTATATTTTGAATCCGATGGAATATTATCAACTTTCTAAAAAAGATAAAGATTTTATAAAAAACGTAGTTAGAAAAAACTATCCTGACTTTGGTGTAAAAAGCGATGCATCTACCATGCGATCTCAAGCCATAGAACAATCTTATGATCGACTGCTTGATTTTGTTGGCAATAAATTGAGAAGAAAATCTATGGGAATTGGTAAATTTTACAGAAAAAAAGAGATAGACGATCAGTTTACAGATACAGTTTTAAATGAAGCTTTGAAGGAAATTGATTCAATTACTAAGTTTAGAGATCAGAGAAAAGTAGATTCTGTGTTTTCTGAATTAATGAAAAAACAACAAGGAAGATAAATGGCTAACCCATTTGACAATGTAGAAAAAGCCCTGACCCCTGATTCTTTACCAGAGGGTTCTGTAACCGTGGAGATAGAACAGACCACAGTTGCTCCAGAAGAAGTTAGTGTAATTCTTGATGATGAGGGTGGTGCAACGATAAACATTGGTGAAGATGAGCAAGAAGAAGTTTCCAAGCATGAAGAGAACTTAGCAGAAAAAATTGAAGATTCTGATTTAACAAAAATTTCTTTAGATATTCTTGATTTGTATGAGTCAGATATGTCAAGTCGTGATGCTTGGGAGAGGACGTATTCTGAGGGATTAAAGCTTTTAGGTTTCCAATATGAGGAAAAAACACAGCCTTTCCGTGGTGCATCAGGAGTTCATGTTCCGTTGATGACGGAAGCAATTATTCAATTCTGTGCTCAGGCTATGAAAGAGTTGATGCCATCTGGTGGTCCTGTAAGAACACAGGTTCTTGGCACTCCGACTAAGAAAAAAGAGCAACAAGCACAAAGAATCAAAGATTTTATGAATTACCAAATTACTACGGTGATGAAGGAGTACACTCCTGATTTTGACCAAATGTTGTGGTATGTAGGGTATGGTGGTTCAGCATTTAAAAAAGTTTATTACGATCAATCAAAAAAGAGATGCGTATCTCCATTTATTTTGCCAGATAACTTTGTAATGCCGTATGACGGTTCAAGCAATCCTTGGGAAAATGAGCGTTGTATTCAAATGGTTCAGATGTCTGGCAATGAGTTGAAAAAACGTCAGATTGATGGAACGTATAGAGATATAGATTTACAAGAAAAAACACCAGAAATTAGTTCAATTCGTGAAGCTGAAGATCGTGTATCTGGTATAGATAGTAATGAAAGTGATTCAAACTACACTTTATTAGAAGCTCATATTCATTTAGATTTACCTGGTTACGGTAACAAAGATGGATTAAAACTACCTTACATTGTAACGATAGATAAAGATTCTGGAGAAGTTTTATCGATTTACAGAAACTATGACGAGGATGATGAAGATTTTACTCCACGACAGTATTTCATACATTATATGTTTTTACCTGGCCCTGGTTGCATGGGTTATGGTTTAGTTCACTTAATTGGAAACCTAACAAGATCGGCTACTGCCGCATTAAGACAATTGCTTGATGCAGGAACATTAGCTAATTTACCTGCTGGATTTAAGGCTAGAGGTTTACGGATTGCAGATGATGATAAACCGCTACAACCAGGAGAGTTTAGAGATGTTGATGCGGGAGGAGGTGATCTACAATCTTCGTTATTACCTTTACCATACAAAGAGCCTAGTCAAACTTTGTTTACGTTGTTAGGGTTTTGTATTGATATGGGTAGACGATTATCGAGCATTTCTGATATGCAAATTGGAGATGGTAATCAACAAGCAGCAGTAGGCACAACAATTGCAATGTTAGAAAGAGGTGCAATGGTTATGTCTGGCATTCATAAAAGACTACACTACGCACAAAAACTAGAGTTTGAATTAATGGCAAATGCTTTTCATAGGTATTTACCTGATGAATATCCATATGATGTGCCTGGTGCAGATCGAACTATTTTAAAAGAAGATTTTGATGAAAGAATTGATATTATTCCTAGTGCAGATCCGAATATTTATTCTGCTGCTCAAAGAATTACAATGGCTCAAACTCAGTTGCAGTTAGCTCAATCAAATCCTCAGATTCATAATATTTATGAAGCGTATAGAAGAATGTATGAAGCTTTAGGAACAAGAGATATTGACATGATTCTTAAACCTGATGATACTCAAACTCCTGAACCAAAAGATCCCGCAACAGAAAATGCAGAGGCTTTAGATGGTAAAAATTTAAAGGCTTTTCCTGGTCAAGACCACGATGCACACATTTTAAGCCATTTATTGCATTTATTAACTCCAATTGTTGCACAGAATCCTTTAGCTGCAACTAATTTAACAAAACATATTTTAGAACACGTTAGATTAAAATCAGAAGAGATGACAGAGGCAGAGTTGTTTAAGCAATTTGGTGAAAATTATAAAAATGCAGTTTCACCAATAGAAAAAGAGTCTAGAGTAGCTAAAATGGTTGTACAGAATATGCAACAATTACGAGAAGCCTCTAATCAGTTGTCTGGTGTAGGGCAACCTGACCCAATAGTTCAGCTAAAAGAGAAAGAATTACAACTTAGAGCACAGGATACTCAAAGAAAAGCACAAGAAAGTGCTCAAAAAATTAATTTACAAGCTCAAGATATGCAAATGGATGCTCAACTTGCTCAAGAAAGGCTTCAAACAACTAGAGATATAGCTGATGAAAAAGCAACTATTGCTAGGGAAAGAGTTGACCAAGAAGAAAGAAAGCAAATAAGAGACAATAAAGGAGAAAATTGAACGTAGATCGATTACTAAAGTACATAAAACAAAGAAAAAAGGAAATATCAGAGGTAATGGTTGGTGGTGGCCTAAAAAATATAGAACATTATCAAAGATTACTAGGCAATTTAGATGAACTTACGTCTATTGAAGAAAAAATTAAACAGACGCTAGATGAACATGAATAAAATCATGCAATACAGGAGAAATTATGGCAGAAATGACAGCTTTACAAAAAAAATGGGCAGATGATCGCAAAGAAACTCTTCCCGATGTAGAAAAAACTACAAAATTAGACCCTAAAAACTTAGATGAGTCTCTTTTAGAAAGAATACCAAAGCCAACTGGTTGGAGAATGGTTGTTTTGCCGTTTAGACCACCAAAAAAAACAAAAGGCGGCCTTTATTTAGCGGAAAAAGCAGTAGAAAAACAACAAGTTGCTACTGTGTGCGGATATGTTCTTGAAACAGGTCCTTTAGCGTACTATGATCAAGAAAAATTTCCACACGGGGCATGGTGTAAAAAGGGAGATTGGGTAGTTTTTGCTCGATATGCGGGTGCTCGTATTAACATTGAAGACGGTGAAATACGCATTTTAAATGATGACGAAATTTTGGCTACTATAAAGGATCCAGAAGACGTTATCCACATGGTTTAAAAGGAGATTTCCATGCAAGAACAAATAGAAGAAACACAAATTGAAGTTCCTTTAACAGAGGAAGATAAAGAAACAGAGGTTCAAATACCTGACAATAAAAAATCTGAGCCAGATGTTGTAGAAGTAATTGAAGCGGAAGAACCGTTAGAAGAATCAAAAAAAGACTCTTCTGAGGATCAAAATGAAGAACATGAGCAGTATAGTGCGAAAGTAAAAAAACGCATTGATAAAATGACAGCAAAACTTCGTGAAGCAGAAAGAAGAGAACAAGCTGCTGTAGAATATGCTCAAAATGTTCAAACTCATTTAGATCAAGAACGAAAAAAGGCATCTGCTCTTGACAATAGCTATTTGACTGAAAGTGAGGGAAGAATAGAGTCTCAATTAGCGATTGTAGAAGCTAATTTACAAAATGCTGTGAACAATGGGGATGGCAAAGCTGCTGTAGAGGCTCAAAAAGTTTTAGCTCAACTTGTTTATCAAAAAGAAAAACTTGAGAATGATAAGAAACAAAGAAAAGTTCAACAGGAAGAAAAAATTGAAAAACCTGTTACACAACAACCCCAACAACAAAGAATTGATCCTAAGGCACGAAAATGGGCTGAAGATAACGAATGGTTTGGTGAAGATAGAGTTATGACTTCTGGTGCTATGGAAATTCACAGTCAATTAAGCTCAGAGGGGTTTGACTTAACATCTAATGAGTATTATGATGAATTAAATCGGAGGATTCGTAAAGAATTTCCGCACAAATTTAAAAAACAGGCGGATACTAGCAACGTCCCAAGTGTCGCACCTGCTACGAGAAGTAATAAAACTGGACGCACGAGATCAATAAAACTCACTCAAAGTGAAGTTAGTATTGCAAGACGATTAGGTGTTCCTTTGGAAGAATATGCAAAATATGTTAGGAGGTCGTAATGACTGCTTTAAATAAAAAAAGTCGTGGCAGCGAGACACGCTCAAATAAACTTCGTAAAAAAGCATGGGTACGTCCTTCAAGGCTAGATACTCCACCCGCTCCTCCAGGGTATAAGCACAGATGGCTTCGTGCTGAATCTGGCGGTAGAGAAGATAGAATGAACGTGGCTGCAAAGTTACGAGAAGGATATGAATTGGTTAGAGCAGAAGATAATCCAGAATTTGTCGTTCCTACTATGGACGATGGAAGACACGCGGGAGTTTGTGCCGTGGGAGGACTTGTGTTAGCCAAGATTCCTGAAGAGATGGCAGATCAAAGAAATGCATATTATCAACAAAGAACCCAAGACCAAATTTCGGCTGTTGACAATGATTTATTAAAAGCCAATGCACATGGTTCAATGGTAATTGATAAACCAAACCGACAGTCTCGTACAACTTTCGGAAGCCCTGAGGCGGAAGAAAATTAATTAAAAGGATAAATAATGGCTAATGTCGATAAAGCCTCTGGTCTTCGTGCTCTAGGCAACCTTTCTGCAACTGGTTCTCAGAAGCAGTTTGGTTATCAGATAGCGGACAACCAAGCAGGGGCTATTTTTCAAGGTGACCTTGTTACCTTAAAGGACGGCTTTATTCTCCAATTTGACCCATCATCGCATACTGCGGCTGTTGGAGTTTTTAATGGAGTTTTTTACACCGACCCTACAACAGGTAAACCTACTTTCAAAAATTTCTATCCAGGTTCTGTGAATATTACTACAGGTACTATTCAGGCAGATGTTCTTGACGATCCAAATCAATTGTTTGTTATTCAATCTGATGAGGACATTGTTCAAGCTGACTTTGGTAAAAATGCTGATGTAACAGTTGGTACAGGAAGCACAACTACTGGAGTTTCTGCTATGGAGCTTGATTCTTCAACAATCGCAACAACCGCAGCACTAAACCTAAAACTGGTTGGTATTTATGATACTCCAGGGAACGCTTTAGGTAATTTTTGTGAGGTTGTAGTTAAAATCAATGAACACTTGTACGGTAGTGCTGGTGTTGCAGGTCAATAAGGAGTTAGACAATGGCAATTTCTAGATCACAACTAGTCAAGGAGCTTGAGCCAGGTCTTAATGCTCTTTTTGGACTAGAATATTCAAACTACGAAAATGAACACGCTGAGATTTATGATACAGAGACATCTGACCGTGCTTTTGAAGAAGAGGTAATGCTTTCAGGTTTCGGTGAAGCTCCTGTAAAAACAGAGGGTGCTGGTGTCTCTTTTGATGCTGCACAAGAAGTTTATACAGCTAGATATTCACACGAAACAATTGCTTTAGCATTTTCTTTAACAGAAGAGGCAATTGAAGATAATCTGTATGATAAGCTTTCTGGTCGTTATACTAAGGCTCTTGCTAGAAGTATGGCAACGACAAAGCAAATTAAAGCAGCTAATGTTCTTAATAACGCTTTCACCACTTCTACTGGTGGCGATGGAGTAGCTCTTCTTTCTACAGCACACCCAACATTGGGTGGAGCTAACTTAGCGAATAAATTGACTACTGACGCAGATTTAAATGAAACCTCTCTTGAGCAATCTCTTATTGATATTGCTGCATTTACAGATGAGCGTGGACTTAAAATCGCTGTCAGGGGTTTAAAGTTAATTATTCCTAAGGAACTTCAGTTTACTGCTGATAGAATTTTAGAGTCTACTTTAAGACCAGGAACGGCTGATAATGACATTAACGCTACTCGTAACATGGGAATGCTCCCACAAGGGTATACGGTAAATCATTATCTTAATGATCCTGATGCGTTTTTCATTAAAACCGATTCTCCAAATGGAATGAAGATGTTTCAACGAGTCGGTATTAAAACTGCCTTTGAGGGTGATTTTGATACTGGTAATGTTCGTTACAAAGCTCGTGAAAGATATTCATTTGGTTTCTCAGATCCTAGAGGAATGTTTGGTAGTCAAGGTGCTTAATTGGGTTGGGGGCTTTTGCCCCCTTTCCTTTTTTTGGAGATACAAATGGATATAATTTTTAAAGTTTGGGAGTCTTGGGCAAAACAAACTTCTGAAACAACTAAAAATGTTATAGACGCTAATGCGGCAATAGCAAAAAGTATGGTTGAATACTCACAAAAGCCTTATACTTGGTTAAAAGAAACTATTAAAAAATAACTAGGGTTAATTAGTCATACATACTGACCTAGCAGACATATTAGAGATTGTATGACGAGTGCTAATACACGGAGAAACAAATGGCAACAACAACATTTTCAGGTCCAGTAAAAGCTGGAACAATTAAAAATACTACAGGAACTACTGTAGGCACTAACATTACCAACGTAGGTTCAGTTGTAATGGCTCAGTCTGTTGTGATAGATATTATCGGAGCAGATGCTCTTAATCAAAGAGTAGCTATTCTTCCTGCAAATTCACAAGTTGTGGATGTAATTTTAAATGTAACTACAGTCAACAATGATTCTGGTACAGCTACTGTTGCAGTAGGAACTTCTGCTGATGCAGATGCTTTTATTCCTGCTACTAACGTAAAAGCTTTAGGAACAACTCGTGGAACTTTGGATACAGAAGCTACTGATGTAGGTACTACCGACTTAGAAGTTATGGCCGATTTTGTGGCTGGAACAGAAGACGGTTCAACTGGTGCTGCTACGGTAACTGTTTTATATATTCAAAATAACAACCTCTCATAAGGAGCAGGTCATGGGTTATCTTTCTGACGCAAGAGCGGTTACTACGATTAGCGGTTCAGCTTCTATATCAGGGAGGGTCAGGTTAACTGGTTTGTATTTTACAAGCAAAGCTAGTGCTGCCATGACTTTTTTAAATGGGTCTGCGGAAGGTGCAAACCTTCTGACGATTTCATCTTCTGGGGGAGCTTCAGGTTCTGAGACACTTAACATACCTAACCAGGGTATATTGTTCTCAGACGGCATTTTAGTAACAGCTTCTACAGCTAGTAATATTCCAAGTTTGACGATTTTTTACGAAGCCTAAAATGGCTGAGAGAAAAAGCAGAGGCATGGGAATTAAAACTTCTGTGAAATCTGGTAATTTTCGCTCTACGAAGAGTGGAGCGGGAATGACTAAAAAAGGAGTAGCAGCATATCGTAGAGCCAATCCTGGTTCTAAACTTAAAACCGCAGTAACAGGAAAAGTTAAAAAAGGCTCTAAAGATGCAAAAAGACGCAAATCTTTTTGTGCGAGATCTGCTGGACAAATGAAAAAATTTCCAAAAGCTGCTAAAAATCCGAATAGCCGTTTACGACAAGCTAGAAGAAGGTGGAAATGCTAATGGAAAAAGAAGATATACAGAGAGTCTTTGGTAAAGATATAAACAGCAAAGTTGCTGTTCAAGGTAATGAGATAAAACATATGCAACAAGATATGGATGATATGAAAGCTGATATAGAAGAAATTAAAAAGTCTTTAGTTGAAATTCATGCTGTATTATCAGAAGCTAAAGGTGGATGGAAAACATTGATGTGGGCAGCAGGCGCAGGAAGTGCCATAACTGCTTTTTTAATTATGCTTCAACAATTTTTTTGGGGAAAGTAAAATGACTAAAGAAGATAAAGAGCGAGAGCGTAGAGAACGTGAAAACCGCAAAAGAAGGAGTGAGTTAAAGGGAGGCAGATTGTCAGATACTGTTCGTAAAAGAATGTTGGCTGAAGATCCTGATGCACATGAAAGAGATTTTCCTAAAAAATATATGGAAACTAGGAAAAAAATATCTAACCAAAAAGGTAGTGGTCCAAAAGGTAGTGGTCCAAAAGGTAGTGGTCCAAGAGGTGGTGGTGGTTTAGGTGGCGCAGGTGCTGGAGGTATAGGACCTTTAAAATTAATAAAACCTCCTTATAAAAAAATGAAAAATGGCGGAGAAGTCGTAGCAAAGAAATCTAAGAAAAAGGGTAGACGAGGTATGGGAGCCGCTACTCGAGGTGGAGGATCGGTAGCGTAATGGGAGCCCCTAAAATTCCTTTAATAGCTCGTAAAGTGTTGGGTGGAGGTAATGTTGCTCAACTTATAAAAGAGGGCAAGTCTGTTAAAGAAATAATGAAACTTGCTAGAGATAGAATGGGAACAAAGTTTGATTACTCGGAGTTTACTAAAGGAATTAAAAAGAAAAGAAGAGTAGGTGTCAATAAAAAAGTTAGAAAAGAGAAAAAAGAAGACGCAATAAACAGAGCAAAAGTAAACGCGGCTAAGAAAAAACAAAGAATGGAAGAACTTTTTCCTGAAATAGATGAGTTTGATCATCCCCTTGGAATTGATGATATAACTGATATTGGTTTAAAAGACGGTGGGTTAGTTTGTAAAAAACCCAGAAAGAAAGGCAGACGAGGTATGGGTGCTGCCACTAGAGGCGGAGGAGCAATTACATAATGACTGTTAAAAAGAAAAATACTACTAAGAAAAAATCGGGTTCTAAACCTACGAATCCATCTTTATATGCTCGTGTAAAAGCAGAAACAAAACGCAAATTCGATGTTTATCCATCAGCTTACGCTAATGCTTATTTAGTAAAAACATACAAGAAAAGAGGGGGAGGCTACGCATAATGTCCCTTAAAGAATGGTTTGGTAAAGGTTCTAAAGGAGATTGGGTAGATATCGGAGCTCCTAAAAAAAAAGGGAAATATCAAGCCTGTGGACGCAAGTCAACCAAGAAAAGCAAACGTGGTTATCCGAAATGTGTGCCAAGAGCAAAAGCAAAATCAATGACTGCGGCACAAAGAAAGTCAGCAGTACAAAGAAAAAGAGCTGCTGGAAATCCTGGTGGTAAACCTAGAAATGTAGCAACAATTGTTAAAAATAAAAGGAGAAAAACATGAACGTAAGTCCAAGAAAAAGAATGGCTATGGGAACAAAAATGGCTAAAGGAAAAGCTAAGGGTGGTCCTGTGAAGACTAAAATGGCTAAGGGTGGTTCTGTTAAAAAAATGATGGGTGGTGGCATGATGAAAAAAGGTTACGCTAAAGGTGGTGCAGTAAGAAGAAAGATGGGTTAATGGCTTATCTTATAAGCAATATTCCATACACTAAGGTTTGGATTAGAAAAGAATTTACACATGGACATCAAAAATACCACGGTGAGTTTGTTCACGGATTGGCGGTGGCTGTTACAACAATGCCAGACCGATGTCTCAGCTTCCAAATTATCTTTACAGGATGTGAAACGGATGAAACAGAGGAACCTAACATTACTGGAGGGGCAATGTGGGCTAGAATGCCAATCACAGCCCTCTGTGGGGACATCACATTCAATGATTGGCCTGAAAGAATGGAAACACACCTTGCTCAACCGTGGGATTGTCCATCGCATCACCACACAATTTTGGAACTTCAGAGGTGTAAACCATCTCCCTGGTTATGTAAGATTGACGGAGATTTCTATAGTGGACGGTATTTATTCACTATCGACTATACCGAAAGTGAAATCGCAGATTGTCCAGCCCAGCACAAGCAGAGTCATGTTATTGTGTTAACTGAAGGAAAATGGGAAGGCAATATGGTCGCTTTACCGAACAACAGGGTTAGAGTTACTTCCCCTGCATTATGGGCTACTGGAGAAGGTGCTCCAGACTTTCGCCCTAGTCAACATACGCATTGTGCAGAACAGGATGACAGTTACATGGATCCTGATGTAACATTTAATAATCTCTATAGTGAGGAAGAAAATGGCAATCTCAAGAAAACAAATGCCAAAACAACTAAAAGGAAACAGAAAGCCAATACCAAAAGGAAATAAAGGTTTGGCTAAATTAAAAAAAGTAGCTCCTCAAGTTGTTGCTAAAATGGGTTACAAAAAAGGTGGTCTTGCGGCTAGTTTAAAAAAACTTAAAAGATCACAAGGTTCTTCAATTGAGGGAGAGATAAGTCCTCGCATGAAAAGAAGAATAGACCAAAAAATAAAAGAAGAAAAAGAAAAAAACAAAAATGTAAGCGGAAAAACAGGAAAGCAAGGCAGGCAAGGTAAACAACGTACTCCTATTACACCTGATTCGCCCCAACCAAGAGAAGTTCCACCTAGAAAACCTCGTTTTCCAAGAACAACACCTCGTGGAAGAAGAGTAGGTAGACCAAAAGGAAGGGTGTATAACATCTAATGGCTACTTCAAAT
>VMHT01110362.1_pt1 | contig 10759 bp, 8 predicted proteins | sample 4693611 | NCBI WGS metagenome assembly VMHT01 (sample SAMN12280063, study PRJNA550983) | marine metagenome | isolation source: seawater sampled from same location over 5 years 0.02-0.2 micron viral filtrate | place: USA: collected off the coast of southern California halfway between the port... ... | reverse complement strand
TTTAACATTGCTATAGATTCAGCAACAACAAGTGACTTATCTGAAGGCACGAATCTTTATTACACAACTGCAAGGTCTGACTCAGACTTTGATATAAGACTTGCAACTAAGTCGACTACTAATTTAAGTGAGGGTAATAATCTATATTATACTACAGCAAGAGTTGATTCAGATGCTAAACACGCATTATTAGGAGTTGATGCTGGTGGTGATGGATCATTCACGTATGACTCAGCATCTGGAGTAATGACTTATACCGGCCCTAGTGCTAGTGAGGTAAGAGCTCATTTCAGTGCAGGTGAAGGCATTGATATATCGTCTGGTTCTATTTCAGGTGAAGATGCAACAACATCTAATAAAGGTATTGCTTCATTTAATACAGAACACTTTAGCGTATCTTCTGGTGCAGTAAGTATCAAAGCTGACGGAATAGATGACACACATATCGATTTTGGTACAGGTACAAATCAAGTAAGTACTGCTGATATTCCAGAACAAACTAACTTATACTACACAGTTGCAAGAAGCGATTCTGATTTTGATAAGAACTTAGATTCAGCCTCAACTGATAAGTTATCTGAAGGCTCTAATAATTTATACTATACGGTTGCTCGAGCTGACAGCGCAGCAAAGGCCGCACTACTTGGTGGTACTGGCGTAACTTATGACTCTTCAACTGGTGTGATTGCAATAGGACAAGCTGTTGGAACTTCTGATGATGTAACGTTTAATTCAATAAGAGGTCCTGCAAACTTTGTTATTGATCCTGCGGTCGTAGGTGATAACACAGGTACAGTTCAAATACTTGGTAACTTACAAGTTGAAGGAACGCAAACAATCATTAATTCTACTACCGTAAGTATTAATGATAAGAATATAGTATTAGCAGATTCTGCTGCAAATGCTGCAGCTGCAGATGGTGCAGGTATTACGATTAATGGAGCAAGTGCCTCATTAACATATGCTGCATCTGGCGATAAATTCGTATTTAATAAACCGTTTCAAGGTCAGTATCTTGGCTTTGATTCAGACTTTGACTCTGCACTAGGAACGAAGTCAACAAGTAACCTAAGTGAAGGTAATAACTTATATTATACTACTGCACGTGCAGATAGTGATGCGAAAGCTTCACTACTGGCGATCGATGCAGGAGGCGATGGTTCTTTTACTTATGACTCCTCATCAGGAGTAATGACTTATACTGGTCCGAGTGCAAGTGAAGTAAGGGCACACTTCTCAGCCGGAGAAGGTATTGATATATCTTCAGGCGCTATATCAGGAGAAGATGCTACGACTTCAAACAAAGGTATTGCATCATTCAATACCGAACATTTTTCTGTATCATCAGGCGCCGTAAGCATAAAGGCAGACGGAATTGATGACACTCACATTGACTTTGGAACTGGTACTAATCAAGTTAGCACCGCTGATATACCTGAGCAAACTAACTTATATTATACTGTTGCTCGTAGTGACTCAGACTTTGACAAAAACTTAGATTCAGCTTCTACCGATAAGCTCTCAGAAGGTTCAACAAACTTATATTATACCACAGCACGAGCAGATAGTGATGCAAAGAATTCCATATCTGCAACGGACGCAGGTGGTGATGGTTCATTTGCATATAATAATTCAACAGGTGTATTTACATACACAGGTCCTAGTGCTTCAGAGGTACGAGCACATTTAACCGCTAATAAAGGTTTAAGTGTAACATCAGGTGAGTTTAATATCGATTCAGCCAACATAAGAGGCATGTTCTCTGCTGGTGGCGATTTAAGTTATAATTCCGGAACTGGCCAGTTTAGCTTTGATGTAGAACAAGTTTACACAAAAGCTAACTTTGATAGCGATTTTAATGTTGCAATTGATTCTGCCACTACGAGCGACTTAACAGAAGGTACAAATCTCTATTATACAACTGCAAGATCTGATTCTGATTTTGATATAAGACTTGCAACTAAGTCTACAACAAATTTATCTGAAGGTAATAACCTTTACTATACGACTGCAAGAGTTGATTCTGACGCTAAGAGAGCATTACTTGGTGTTGATGCGGGTGGAGACGGATCATTTACATATGATTCAGCTTCAGGTGTAATGACGTATACAGGACCAAGTGCTTCTGAAGTTCGTGCTCATATTACCGCAAATAAGGGCGTAAGTATTACGTCAGGTGAGATTAATATTGACTCTGCAAATATTCGAGGAATGTTTTCAGGCAGTGGTGATATAACATATAACTCAGGTACTGGAGCATTTAGCTTAGATGTTGAAACAGTATATACCGCAGACAACTTCGATAGTGACTATATCTTAGCAAAAGATTCCGCAAATGCGTCAGTTGAAAGAAATACGCATGATACGACTACAAAGAACTTTGCGGTAACGGTAGCTTCTAAAGTTGCTCACGCATATCAAGGTCAAGGTAGTAGCCAAGCTTACTTTATTGATGGAACAGAATCACCAATAGTAAACTTAAAACTTGGACGAACATATCGTTTTACTCTTAGTTCAAGTGACATGTCAAGTCATCCTTTTAGATTTTATTATGATGCAGCAAAGACAACGCAGTATACAACGGGTGTAACAACTGCAGCCACATATGCGGAAATAACTATAACAGAAGCTACTCCTGCAGTCTTACATTATCAGTGTTCTGCACATGGATACATGGGACATGCATTACAAATTGGCACTCGCAACCTAACCGGGTTTACGACCACGAACTTAACCGAAGGTACTAATCTATATTATACAGATGCAAGAGTGGCAAGTTATCTTGCTGCCGGTGAAGGTATCGATGTATCAGGTGGTACAATATCTGGTGAAGATGCTACAACTTCAAACAAAGGTATCGCATCATTTAGTAGTGATCACTTCACAGTCTCATCAGGCGCAGTTACTATTAAGACTGATGGTATCGACGATACACATATTGACTTTGGAACTGGTACTAATCAAGTTAGCACCGCTGATATTCCAGAACAAACTAACTTATATTATACAGATGCAAGAGTCACAAGCCTTGTCGACTCAGCCTATGTAATTGCTAGAACTCCAGCGAGTACAGATTCTGCAACCACGCAGGCAATGATTGACTCGAACTTTTCTAATATATTAAATGCAGATTTTGCTGACAATGTTAAGGCCACATTTGGAAATGACAGTGACTTAAAGATATTCCATAACGGTACTAATTCAAGAATTGATAATGGCACAGGCGAGCTACAAATTAATGCAGACTCGTTTAAGCTAAAGAATGCAGCATCAGATGAGGTAATGTTAGTCGCCACTGCTGATGGTGCTATAGACTTATATCATAATAACGTTAAAAAATTAGAAACAACTGCAACAGGTGCCTTAGTAACTGGAACGCTAAGTATTAATAGCGCATATACTTTTCCAACATCAGTTGGTAGCACAGGTCAAGTTTTAAAAGTATCAGGTGGTAACTTAGTATTTGGTGCCGCGGCCGCGTCAGGCGCGGACTCGTCAGTCATACTCGCATTAATTGACTCAGCATATGTAGCTGCAAGGTCTTCAGGTGGCACAGATTCAGATGCTACGCAGGCGATGATAGACTCATCAATCTCTTTTCAGGTTGACTCAGCATATGTACAGGCCAGACAATCTGGTGGTGCAATAACAATTCAAGAAGAAGGTAGCTCGCTATCAACTGGAGCTACTACGCTAAATTTCGTTGGAAGTAATGTCACTGCAACCGGATCAGGTGCAACTAAGACTATTACGATAACTGGTGGATCAGGTACTACATCAGGAACAATTAATAATGTAAAGGCTGACGCATTTACCGGAGATAATAGTACTAAGGCATTTACTTTATCAAATGCTCCTGCAGACTCTGATGACGTACTCGTATTTGTAAATGGTGTACTACAACATACAAATACTTACAGCATATCAGGTACTACATTAACACTTGACTCTGCTCCGGACTCATCAAGTGAGATTGAAACTAGAACGCACTTATTGCAATCAACAAACTTAATTTTACGTGATCACAAGTCATACATATACACATTAAGTACGACTACTGATTCTGTAAGTGGAGCTGATTCAGCCGGAGTAACCTTAACATACGATCTAGGAAAGGTTGACGTATTTGCTAACGGTGCTAGATTAGTAACAGGAAAAGATTTTACTGCAACTGATGGTAGTTCAATTGTATTTGACTCAGCGTTTTCATCTGGTAACGTTATTGAAGTAGTAAGTCATGCTGCAGCTACAACCGTTGACTTTAATGGTATTACTGCGATTGATAAAGATTTAACTACTACCGACTCAGATCAAACAATAGATACATTTAGTAAGATAACATTTAGAACTGTAAAGTATAGTGCACAAATTGAACATGATTCTGATAGTAAATATCATAGTGAAGAAATATTACTTACGCATAACGGATCTAACGTTGCTATGACAACATACGGACAACTATTATTGGATTCAAATCTTGGAACATTTGATGCAGCAATATCAGGAAATAATGTACTACTAAAATTTACACCAACAAAGACAAATACTAGCGTGAAATTAAGAGCGATAAGGACACAGGCATAATGGGAACAAAGATAAGACCGTTTAATCTACACACAACTGTAGATAGTCACGTAAAAGGATTAATTGATTCGGCATACGTAAATGCAAGAGTCAGCACGGTTGACTCGGCGCAAGTTCAATCAATTATTGACTCAGACTACGTAAAAACGACACTGAAAGTAAATTCAGAAAATACTATGTTTAGATACATAGCTACAGCAAATCAGACTTCTTTTACTGGAAATGATGCAAATAGCTCATCACTTGCATATAATCCAGCGTCAACTCAGGTATTCTTAAATGGATCATTGCTAACACCTACAGTAGATTATGGTGTTGATAGTGGAGACACAATAACACTTGTATCAGGCGCAGCTCTTGGAAGTGAACTTATAGTTAACACTTTTAAAGATGGTGTTATTACTCCATCAAATTCTCTATCTTTATCAGGTGGCACTTTAACTGGTAACTTAATTTTAGGTGACAATAAAAAAATATTATTAGGTAATGATAGTGACTTTGAGATAGTACATAATGCAAGTAATTCAATAATTAATGATAAAGGCACAGGCGATCTACAATTACAACTAGGAGGTTCTACAAAATTAAGTATTACTTCTGCTGGTATAACAGTAACAGGTGCTATAACAGGAACTCTTGCAACTGCAGCACAAGCAAACATAACGAGCGTTGGTACATTAACAGGTCTTAGCGTAAGTGGAAATGTAGGTTTAGGCGGAGCAGCCACGTCATCTTATCTTCAAGGTGTTACAGGTGGTAAAACAGTTACTATTGGTGATGGTTCACAGGCTAGTTCTACTCTTGTTTTAAAAGATGATGATGGTGTTTTTGATATTGCAACTACAGGTGGCACACTTCGTATCTATGATGATAATACCGAGCGCATACGTGTCGATGCGTCAGGAAATGTATTGATAGGTACTAGTAATTCAAACCCTGCTGAAGGTAATGTAGCTGGTATTGGACTTCTTGCTGGCAATTCAATCTCTGTTACTGATGATGGTGGAGCTCCTATTCAATTAAACAGAAAAAGTAGTGATGGTGCTATTGCAATATTCCGTAGAGATGGTTCAAGCAAAGGAAATATTGGTACTAACGGTGGAGATTTATATATTGCTGGAACTACGCATGGATTAAAGTTTGATGCTATAGATGCATCAACTATGTATATTAGACCAGTAAACAACTCTGGAACTAATTTAACTGGTCAGATTGATTTAGGTCAAAGTGGCAATGTTTTTAGAGATGCATATGTTAGTGGTGGAGTGTATTTTGCACCTAATGCTTACCCTGCAAATTATCTTGATGACTACGAAGAAGGTACTTGGACACCATCATTAAGTCAACCTTCTAATAGAGTGGGAACTTGGGGTTCAACGCTTGTTGGTACATATACTAAAGTTGGGCGAAAAGTAACTGTGCATTGTAGTATTATTGGCTCTGGTATGAGGTTTAGTGCAACTTCTGGATATACTGCTGTTACTGGTTTTCCTTTTGCAGCTACACAGCCAACTAATTCTTCACCTTATGCTGGTGCTTGGACTGGAGGTTCTGTAGCTTATAGTAGTGGAGGTACTGTTTATCTTTACGCATCTACTAGTTATCTACATTCATCTAATTCTGGTCAAGCATCAGATGGAGTAGCTAGTATAGGTTTCTGTATAACATATTTTGTAGCGTAATAGGAGTAAATAATGGCAATAACTAAAGAAACAGTAATAGAAAAAATAGAGGTATAAATAGCAATATGTCAAGAAGTAGATTATATGCAGATGGATTAGGAACTAACGATTTATTCTTAGGTGACAGCGCAGCTATTGACGCGGCGTCTCTCATGAAGATTAATCCTAATCAGATATCCACGAGTACGACACTTGATTCAAGTAAGAATGCTTTATTAGTAGGTCCGATTAACGTGGACTCTGGTGTAACGATAACAATTAACGGGACATTGATGGTAGTATGAGTGATTTAAAAGTAAATGAAATAAAGACAGATACTATTAAGAATCAAGCTGGTACTAGTGCTGCAACAATTGATGCAAGTGGTAGAATATTAACTCCCGCAAGACCAGCATTCAGAGCTAGAAAAACATCATCACAATCTACAAGCAGCGGTAATGAGCTTATTACTTGGAATACTGCTCCATTAAATGTTGGAAGTCATTTTGCTAATAGCATATTTACTGCCCCAGCAGAAGGGATATATTCTTTTTCTCTTACGTTATTAACTCCAAACGATTCAGCTAATCATGTATATTCATTTAGGCACACACCAGTTGGAGGTTCACTTACAGCTATAGTAACATTGTATAGTCCAGTATTGGCTAATCATGAAACTGTAAGTGGTTCTTTTATTCATCAAATGGGTGTTGGAGATACTATGGGTGTTTATTTAGATGGAGCTAATGACGCAATCTATGGAGATGCTGGTACATGGACAAATTGGTCTGGTTTTTTAATAGGATAACGATATGACAAGTACACTCGGAATAAAAAAGATACAGTATCCAAACGGAACTAACTCTATTACAATTGATAGTAGTGGAAGTGCAGCTATTACTACGGCCAATATTACTACTGCCGCAATTACTACGGCTAATGTTACGAATGCAACTGCAACTGGTACGATAACAACACCATCGATAAATGGTAGCCAGATTGGTGGGCGAAGAAATATGATTATTAATGGTGCTATGCAAGTAAATCAAAGAGGTGCTACGTCAGGAGTTACATCAGGATATTTTGTTGATAGATTTACATTATCAGGCTGTAGTGCTTCTGCTGTGATAACAAGTAGTACACCAACAGAATTTCCAACTGCTATAACTGTAAGTGCTACGTCAGGTAATCCAATAATTATACAAAAAATTGAAAGTAATGCAGTACAACATTTGTCTGGTAAAACTGTTACAGCGAGTTTTTTAGCTAAAAATGTATCTAATGCTACAACATTATATGTAAGTTTAGCGTATGCTGGAAGTGCAGATAATTGGGGTTCAAGTACAACAATATCAGAACAAAATTTAGGTGCTCTTACGGGTGATTGGGTTAAATATACAGCATCATGGACTGTGCCAGCTGGAGGATTGAATGGTCTTGGATTAAATATTTTGTGTGCAGGATCAAGTACATTTACTATGGGTGTCGCTGGAGTTCAGCTTGAAGTTGGATCTCAAGCTACAGCATTTGAGCATAGGTCATTTGGCGAAGAACTAAGTTTATGTGAAAGGTATTTTGAAAGATGGAACTCTAGCGGCGGTAATGAATCATTGATAGCTGTTGGCTATGTTTTAAATTCTGGAAGAATTTTGGCTAATTACAAATATAATACTCCTAAAAGAGTAGACCCTACTGGTACTAATTCAGGTGCATCTGGTTTTTCTTGTCTTAGAGGAAGTTGGCATACAGCAACAAGTTTTGTAATTTTAGGTAATAAGCATACTGCAAGAATAGACTTAACTGGTCTAAGTGGTTTTACAGCTGGCTATGCTGCTGAAGTAAGGGCTGAACCCGGAGCAGGAAAATGGTTTGCTTTTGATGCAGAATTATAGGAGATATTTATGATAATAACAAACGCAAAGTACATAGCATCTGTAGGCTCTGATAATAATAGCAGTATTCAAGCCACAATAGATAATCAAGTAATGTTTGTACCACTAGACCCTGCCAACAGACACTATCAAGCAATCCAAGAATGGGCAAAGATAGATGGCAACAAGATAGAGGAAGCTGATTAATGAGTACGATAGGCGTTAAAGCAATAAAATATCCGGACGGAGATTCTGCTATCAATATTACAGATGGTGGTAATGTTACGTTAGCTGGAACACTTGGAGTTACGGGTGAGACAACTTTAGCTACTCATCTTAATCTTGGTGACAATGATAGAATTAAAATTGGTGCAGGCAGTGATATACAAATATATCATGATGGTAGTTATTCAAGAATTATGGAGTCAGGCGGCACAGCATTAGTATTAGATACAACTAGTGCTGATATTCGTTTAACTGCTGATAATTCTGAAGTTATGGGTAAGTTTGTTAAAAACGGAGCAGTACAGTTATTTTATGATAATAGTCAAAAATTCTCTACAACAACTAGTGGTGTAACTATTACTGGTGTAGTTGGTATTTCAGAATCTAGTCCAGCTGCTGGATTACATATTACATCAACTAATAATGATCTTAGTAAAATACGATTAGGTTACTCGACTTCAAATCATTTCTTAGAAATAGGAAGACAGGCTGGTTATTATAGACTAGCAAGTTTTGAAGATGGGCAGTCTCTTACATTTGGTACATCAAGGTCAGCAGGTGCAACTACAGAACGTATGCGAATAAATGCAGATGGTCAAACAACAATTTCAAATCAACCATCTTTTCAAGGTGGCATAGGGGCACTACACGGCGCTGGAACACTCAAGTGCAATAGTGTTTATCATAATCAAGGAAGTCATTATAGCACAAGCACTGGTTTATTTACTGCACCTGTAACTGGTAAATATCTGGTTGGAATTATGGTAATGACACAATCGAATTATACATTAGATGTAGGAATGACAATAAATGGTTCAGTAAGTAATATGTTTGTTCCCTATCAAGCAGCAACTGGTGGTGGCCATCAACAGGTAAGTGGTGTTGCTGTTGTTGCTGTTTCTGCAAATGATACTATAGGATTTAACGTAAACTCTGGAGATGTTTATGGTGGTTCTAATGGTAGGCACAGTTCAGTTACTTTTCATTTATTAAGTTAACACGGAGAATTAAATGACAGATATTATAGTTAAATTAACAGACACACAAATAAAGTGTCTTGAATATGCCTCGTACTCGGTTCAAGATTGGTGCGATAATGCAATTCACAATCGTGCTAGAATTGCACAAGAAGAAATAATTGCAGCTCTAGTCGCACATTGCAATGAAAATTCTATTGCAATCGCAACTGGTGTAGATGCTCAAGTAACTCAAGCATATACCTTAAAAGTAGTAGATACTGCAAAAAATGTATCAGATTCAATAGAAAAATTAAGTGATTAAAGGAAAATAAAATGGCAATAACATGGACAATAAGCAGAAGTTAAAGAACTTAAAGGATAAGAGATGACAGGTATAATTAAGACAGATCAGTTACAAGGCGCGCAGTCTTCAACAATTACTATACCGTCAGGAAATAACTTAACGATAGGTGGAGCATTTACATCTCAAGGAATTGATGATAATGCTAACGCAGTAGCAATAACTATTGACACTTCAGAAAATGTTTTAGTAAAAAAAACTGCAACTAACTATCAAACTGTAGGTGTTGAAGCTAAATCAACTGGACAATTATGGGCAACTGCTGACCAAAACAATCCAATAATTGCTGTTAGAAAAACAAATGATGGTAAGATACAAACATTTTATAAAGATACTACAGAAGCAGGAAGTATTGGTAATGCAGGTGCTAGATTATTTATTAACAGTGGAAATGTAGGTCTTAACTTTGCAGGTGATGGGTCAAATCAAATCTTACCATCTAATGCAGGTGCAAATAGAGATGATGGAATAACTTTAGGAACAACCAACGTAAGGTTTAAAGACCTCTACCTATCAGGTGGTGTATTCTTAGGTGGGACTGGTTCAGCAAATAAACTTGATGATTACGAGGAAGGAACTTGGACACCAAATTTTACTAATAAGAATAGTAGTGCAACTCAAGGGTCTTATACAAAAGTAGGAAATTTTGTTACTTGTACTTTTGATCTTCAAGCTGGTGGGTCAAATACTAATGTAAATGTAACTGGAGTACCTTTTGCTATGTTAGTAGGTGCTGGTCAACGAGGTGGTGGACTTGCAACTTATCAAAATAGAAATAGCACAGAAGTATGGACAGTAATTCCAGTTAGTTCATCTGCTATCAATCTTTATCATGGTGCAGCTTCAAGAACGATTACTGCATCAGAAACTGTAATCGGTACTTTTTCTTTTTTTACAACATCATAATTAGGATAAAATAATATCATTAACAAAAGGTTATAAATAGCAATATGACAAAAGCAAGAGAATTAGCAGAACTAGGAAAAGCAATATCGGTACACGATAACCGTGTTGACTTTGATAGAAGAATACAAGTTCCAGGATTAATTGATTCTGCTGACATATTAGTAATATCAACTGACTCTGCAGAAGTGCAAG
>VMHT01094311.1_pt1 | contig 10760 bp, 11 predicted proteins | sample 4693611 | NCBI WGS metagenome assembly VMHT01 (sample SAMN12280063, study PRJNA550983) | marine metagenome | isolation source: seawater sampled from same location over 5 years 0.02-0.2 micron viral filtrate | place: USA: collected off the coast of southern California halfway between the port... ... | reverse complement strand
TGCTAAAAAATTTTTTAAAGACATTTTTGATTGTTGTTTTAATTATTTATGGTTTTGGAATAATACTTAATTTATTTGAAGAGATTGAATTTTTTAAAAATGTCGACGTAAGTATTTTAAAGCCTTTACTACTTACTAGTATATTTGTTCCTAGTATGATTTTAAATCTTCTACCTTTTATAATTTTTATTTCAAGCATTTGGTTTTTATTAAAAATCAGGAATAACAAAGATCTCTTAACGTTAAAAGTTTACGGTTATTCAAATATAAAAATTTTTTTTATTTTAGCATTTACTGCTTTTATTATTGGTTGGGTAATTCTATTTTTTATAAACCCTGTCACATCTTCTATGGTCAAATATTACGAACAAACAAAATCTAAATATGCTCGGGATATTGATCATTTAATGACATTTAATAAAAATGGTTTATGGATTAAAGAAAATACTACTGATGGTCAAAGAATAATTACTGCTGGAAAACCTTTAAGAAAAAATTTAGTTAATGTTACAATTTTTGAATTTGATGCTGATAATCTTTTAAAAAGAAAAATTTATACAAAAAAAGCAAACATTGAGTCAAATAAATGGATACTTGAAAATGTAATAGTTTTTGAACCTATTAATAATATTTTTGAAAAGAAAATTATTGACACCTATGAAATAAGTTCAAATTACAATTATGATAAAATCATTAATTTATTCAATAATTCAGACACAATGTCATTTGTAAGCCTTTTATTTAATTACGAAAATTTAAAGAATAATGGATATAATTCAATTTTTTTAGACCGCAATTTACATATCATGCTAGTTCTGCCTTTTTTTCTATTTTTAATGACTTCAATCGCATCCATTCTAACAATGCACACCTTAAAAAGATCAAATAATTTTATGTTTATCATTCTAGGCCTTATTATTTGTGTAATAGTATATTACTTTAAGGACTTATCTATTGCCTTGGGGAAAATTGATAAGATACCTTTAATTCTAGGAATTTGGTCCCCTATTATTGCTTTAAGTATATTTACATTAATAGGAGTATTTCAAATAAATGAGAAATAATTTTATAATTTTTCTTTTTTCACTTTTTTTTTATCATCAATCTTTTGCCGATAATATTTTTATCGAAGCGAAAAATATTTCTCTTAATAAACAGGAAATGACATCAATTTTTGAAAACGACGTAATTGTTAAAACTAAGAATAAAATTATTAATAGTGACTATGCGAAATATAATAAAAATACTGGCTTATTAATTATTAAAAATAATATTAAAGCAATAGATGAAAAAAATAATGTAATTGAAACAAATTATGCGGAATATAATGAATTCAGTGAATTATTTAAAAGTAAAGGATCAACATTTTTAAAAACTTCTGAAGGCTATATTTTAGAGGGCGAAAATATAATCATTGATAACAATAAAAAAATAATTAACTCAAAAAGTAAGGCTATTTTAAAAGATCTTGATGGCAATAAAGTTTTTTTAGAAAATTTCGAATATTTAATTCAAAATAATATTTTTAAATCTATTGGTCTTATAGAAATTGAAGACAAAGCTGAAAATACATATGAATTTTCTCAAATATATATAGATACGAAAAAAAAAGAAATATTAGGCACAGATATTAAAGCTTTTTTAAATCAACAGGATTTTAAAATAAATGAAGAAAATGATCCTAGACTATTCGCTAATTCTGCTAATATAGGTAAGGACCAAAGTTCTTTTAATAAAACTGTTTTTACATTGTGCAAATACAAAAAAAATGACAAATGTCCTCCTTGGACTATCCAATCAAAAAAAATGTTACATGACAATAAAAAAAAAACTATTTATTATGATAATGCAGTTGTAAAAGTTTATGATATTCCAATCTTTTATTTTCCAAAGTTATCTCATCCTGACCCTTCTGTAGCAAGAAGGTCTGGGTTCTTACCGCCAACTATCTATGATTCTAAGAATTTAGGTTCAGGTATTTCAATCCCTTATTTTTTTGACTTAGGTATTGATAAAAATTTAACTGTATCAAGCAGATTATATGGTTCAGAAAATCCTTTATTTTTAGGTGAATTTCACCAGGCGTTTGAGAACTCTAATTTTTTATCTGATTTTGGATTTACTGAGGGCTATAAAAAAACAAGTTCTACAAAGCAAGCCGGTGAAAAATCACATATTTTTACAAAATTTGTAAAAAATTTTAAAGGTGAAAAAAATTCAGATAATTCTATAGATTTGTCATTACAAGAGATTTCTAACGATAAGTATCTAAAACTTTATAAAATTGAATCTAATTTAGTTGATTATAATACAGATACATTAGAAAATTCATTTGGCTATACCCACGAAAATGATGATACTTTTTTTAATTTTAAAGCTAGCGCATACGAAACATTAAAGGATGATTATGAAGACAAATATGAATATATTCTTCCTGAAGTAACTCTCGATAAAAATTTATTAAACAATGAACAAATTGGAAATATTAATTTGCAAACTAACGTAAAAGTTCGAAATTATGATACAAATAAACTTACTAACTTTATAGTTAATGATTTTAACTGGGATTCTAAGGATTTATTTTTTAAGTCAGGAATTAACTCTAAATTTTTGGGTAATATAAAAAATATAAATTATGAAGCAAAAAACGTAGATATATATAAAGATAAAAAAACTAGTGAAGTTTATGGAACATTAGGATTATTATCTAAAATGGATTTACAAAAACAATTGCCAGGATCAAAGCATACTTTAACTCCAAAAATGTTGATCAGATATTCACCAGGTAATATGAGAAAAGAAACTGAAGGTGATAGGTTAACTCCATCTAACGCTTATAATTTAAGTAGATTAACAAATATAAACAATAATGAAACTGGTTTAAATAGCACTTTAGGGTTTGATTATAAAATAAATAAAAAAAACTCAGAATTTGATTTTTCTATAGCTCAAATAATTAACGAAAAAGAAAATAAGAATATGTCAGATAAATCAAGTTTAAATGAAAAACTTTCTGACCTTGTGGGAAAATCGAGCTATAAATTAAATGAAAATTTTAAGCTTAATTATAATTTTTCGATAGATCAAAATTATAATGATTTTAATTATAATGAAATAGGTACAACTATTGGATATGGGCAAATGGAAATTGACTTTAACTACTTGCAAGAAAATAAACATATCGGAAAACAAGATTATTTGTCAACAAAAGTAGATATAAATAATAAAGAAAATTCACTAGTTTCATTTGAAACTAAAAGAAATTTACTTACTAACTCATCAGAATTTTACAATTTAAGTTATGAGTATTTCAACGACTGTTTGAAAGCTGGACTAGTATATAGAAGAGAGTTTTATAAAGATACTGAGCTTGAGCCAGAGGACTCCTTGATGTTTAAAATCACACTAATCCCATTCGGTAATTTAAATTCACCAAAGTTAAGTCAATGAAAAAGAATTTGCTGTTAATTTTAATTTTATTCTTTTATTTTAATTCTACTAAAATATTATATTCAGCAATTGAAAATAAAATAGTAGTTCGTGTTCAAAATAAAGTTATTACGAGTTTTGATGTTAAAAATAAAATTTTAAGCTCATTAATTTTAACAAACCAAGAAATAAATCAAAAAAATATCGATAATATGAAATCTCAAACTTTAAATATTTTAATTTCTAATAAGCTGAAAGAAATTGAATTAGAATATCGTGGTATAAAAGATGAAATAAATGATAGTAGATTAAAAAACTATTTAGACTCCATATCGTCAAATGATTTAGACGGTTTAAAGAAAAAATTTAAGTACAATAATATTGATTATGAATTATTTGTGAATGAAATAAAAACTGATTTAAAATGGCAAGGATTTATTTACAAAGTTTATTCTAATAAAATTTTAATTGATGAGAATTCAATAGATGAAGAAGTACAAAACATAATGAATAGTTCGTCAGTTTTAAAAGAGTTTAATTTATCTGAAATTGAAATCCTAAGAAATAATAATAAAAAAGAAAAATCTCTAGTGGAAGATTTGTTAAAAAAAATTAGTGAAAATGGATTTGAAGAAATTGCTTTTCAATACAGTATTTCAACTTCGTCAACAAATAAAGGAAAGTTAGGATGGATTAACTCAAAATCTTTATCAAAACAAATTTTTAATGTAGTTGAAAAAATGAGTCCAGGTGATGTAAGTACTCCAATAATTACGGCTAATAGTATTTTGATTTTAAAACTTAATGAAGTGAAATCTGTAAAAAGTGATCAGGTTAATGTAATTAATTTAAAAAAAAACTTAATTAACAAGAAAAAAAATGAAATGTTTAAACTATACTCGAACAGTCTTTTATCTAAACTAAGAAATAACAGTTTAATTAGGTATAAATGAACAATAAAATAATTTTAATTAGTGGTGACCCAAATAGTATAAATTCTGAAATAATTTATAAATCCTGGATAAAACTAAGTAAAAACTTAAAAAAAAAGATTTATATTATTTCAAATTATGACCTTCTTAAAAAACAATTTAAAAAATTAAAATATAATATTAATATTTTAAAGATTAATAATTTAAATGAAATTAATGATAGTAATAAATTAAAAATAATTAATATAAGTCTTAAATTTAAGAATCCATTTAATGTATCTAATAAATCAGCTTCAAAATTTGTTTTAGAATCTTTAGATAAAGCTCATAAACTAGCATTAGATAATAACATTTTAGGAATAATAAATTGTCCAATAAATAAAACTTTATTAAATAAGGAAAAGTTTGGTGTCACTGAATACTTGGCGGCAAAGTGTGCAGTTAAAAAAAACTCAGAAGCAATGCTAATTAAAAGTAGTAACTTTTCCGTTTGCCCTATTACCACTCATATACCCATTAAGGACATAGCAAAAAAAATTAGCTCTGGCCTTATTATAAATAAAGTAAAAACAATTAATTTATGGTTTAAAAAAAAATTAAAAAAAAAACCAAAAATTTGTATTTTAGGACTTAATCCTCATAACGGCGAGATGATAAAGAGTTCTGAGGAAAGAAAAATAATAGTTCCATCTATTAAAAAATTAAAAAAATTAAATATTAATATAAAAGGACCTTATGTGGCAGATACGTTTTTTATTAAAGAATATAAGAAATTTGACGTGATAGTGGGTATGTATCACGATCAAGTTTTAACACCGATAAAAACATTGTTTAAATATAATGCTATCAACGTAACTCTTGGTTTAAAATACCTAAGAGTTTCACCTGATCATGGTGTGGCTAAAGATTTAATTGGGAAGAAAAAAGCCGATGCTACAAGTCTATTAGATAGTATAACTTTTATCAATAAATTTGGAAAATGAAGTATGCAAAAAAATCTTTAGGTCAAAATTTTTTAATAGATAGAAATATAATTAGAAAAATAATTAATCTAATAAATATTAAAAACAAAAATATAATTGAAATTGGTCCTGGCAAAGGGGCCTTAACAGAGGAAATTTTAAAAAAAAATCCAAAATCCTTAAAACTTATCGAAAAGGATAATAATTTATCTAATCAATTGAATATAAAGTTTTTTAAGAAAAAGAAGATTACAATATATAATACTGATATACTTAAATTTAATTTGGAAAAAGTAGTTTCAAAAAATTCTATTATATTTGGTAACCTGCCTTATAATATTTCTTCGCAAATACTTGTCAAAATGATTAAATTTAAAAAATGGCCTCCAAAATATACAGATTTGATATTTATGTTTCAAAAAGAATTAGGTGAAAAAATTATTGGTAAATATTTATCTCCTAACTACAGTAGACTTTCAATTTTATCTAGTTTTAGATTAGACCCTATAAACAAATTTCAGGTCTCTGCGCATTGTTTTTTTCCAAAACCTAAAGTAACTTCTATAGTAATTCATTTTAAAGTGAAAAATCAAAAATTATTTAAGATAAAAAAAATTAATAATCTAGAAAAGATTACTAATATTTTTTTTTCAAATAAAAGAAAAATGATTAATAAGAGTATAAAAAAAATATTTAATAGCAATCAAATTAATAAACTATTAAATTTAAATTTGAAATTAAGACCAGCCAATATCAAACCAGAAATTTATTACAGAATTACTGAGTTATTTGAGAAGATGTAGAAAATTTTTTTTCTTGGTTAGAATTATATTTTCTATTTGTTTGAAACAATTATCGATATTTTTATTAATAATAATGTAATCATAATCATTCCAATGTTTAATGTCGTCATCGAAAGCTTTAAATCTTTTATTTACTTCTTCTTGAGTATTTTGATTTCTTTTAATAAGTCTTTTTTTTAATTCAACTTTATTATTAGCAATTAAATATATTTTTATTAAATCTAAATTTTTAAATTTTGATAATTGTTTTGTACCTTGCCAATCTATATCAAAAATGATGTCATTTTTTAGGAGAGTTTCATCTACATTTTTTTTTAAAGTTCCATAATAATTTTCAAATATTTTTGCGTATTCATAAAATTTTTTTTCTTTTATTAATTCTTCAAATTTTTCATGAGTTACAAAGTGGTAGTCTACCCCATCTACCTCGTTTGATCTTGGAGACCGAGTTGTAAAAGAAACAGATATCTTAAATGATTGATATTTTTGTTGTATTTTTTTTGTTAGAGTGGTTTTACCTACACCAGATGGAGAGGATAAGACGACCATGATATTTTCTTGATCATGACTCATCGTAAAAAAATATTCTATTTTTAACTAGATTTACTCTCAATAAATTTAATTGCATCACCAACAGTTAGAATTTTTTCAGCCTCACTATCTGAAATTTCCGATCCAAACTCTTCCTCGAAAGCCATTACTAGTTCAACTGTGTCCAAACTATCTGCTCCTAAATCATCTATAAAACTAGCTTCTTCTGTTACTTTTTCTTCCTCAATACCTAAATGATCAGCTACAATTTTTTTTATTTTTCCTTTTATATCTTCTGACATGAAATCCTTTCTTATATATTTAATTTCTTAATAGATTAATAATTAGAATTGTCAAGCCATATACATTCCGCCATTAACATGTATGGTCTCTCCATTGATATATTTTGACATATCAGATGCTAAAAAAGCTACACAATTTGAAACATCTTCACCTGAACCGAGATTTCCCGATGGAATTTTATTAATTAAAATTTGCTTAAATTCCTCATTAATTTTATTGGTCATCTCTGTCTTTATAAAACCAGGTGAAACACAATTAATATTAATATTTTTTTTTGCATATTCTATTGCTAAACTTTTAGAGAAAGCTACTATTCCAGCTTTTGACGCTGCGTAATTTGCTTGGCCTAAATTTCCTGTATGTCCAACTATCGAGGTAATATTAATTATTTTTCCATATTTCTTTTTTAGCATTTTTTTAATAGCATATTTACACATTAAAAAAGTTGATGTTAAATTTATATCTAAAACTTTTTTCCAGTTCTCTTGTGACAACCTAATAGATAAATTATCTAGAGTTATACCGGCATTATTAATTAAAATGTCTAAACCCTCTAATTTTTTATCTACTTTTTCGACAAATTCCTCTATCTTATCGTGTTCATCTAATTTAAATTTTTCTATATCGAGATTAGGGAATTTTTCTTTTAATTTATTCAACTTCTCTTCATTTGTTCCACTAGCAATTATTTTTGCTCCTAAACTATTAAATTTTTCCACCAGACTGTGCCCAATTCCTCCTGTGGCTCCAGTAATTAAGATTTTTTTATTATTTAATTCCATTAATCACCTCTTGAATATCAGTAATTGAGTTAATTGAAAAGCAATTAACCTCTTTCTTTGTTCTTTTAACCATTCCGGATAAAACTTTACCTGGACCTATTTCTATAAAGTTCGTTACACCTGCTTCTGAAATATTTATTATACTTTCACGCCACCTGACTGTAGAAAAGATTTGTTCGATTAATAGTTTCTTTATATTAATTGGATTGATTTCTGGTTGAGCGGTGACGTTATTAATAATCTGGTGTGAAGGTTTGTTAAATATTGTTTTATCAATTTTTTCTTTCATTTTCTCTGCCGCAGGTTTCATTAATGAACAGTGAAATGGGGCGCTTACTTTGAGTGGAATTGATTTTATTTTTTTTTCTTTCAGATTTTGTTGAAGAGATTCTATGCTATCTTTATTTCCACTTATTATAATTTGTCCTTCAGCATTGTCATTAGCAACCTCACAAATACCCTTTTTTTCCTTCCTAGAATTTATCAGATCTTGAATTTCATTATATTTTATGCCTAGCACTGCTAACATTTTTCCTTCGCCAACTGGCACTGCCTCCTGCATTGCTTTACCTCTTTCATGAAGTAAGTATAGAGCATCACTAAAATTCAAAGATTCAGCACACACTAACGCACTATATTCTCCCAAAGAATGGCCAGCTAAATATTTGACAGAATTTAAATTAAAATTATATTCTTCTTTTAAGACTTTAAAAATAGAATAACTAACAGTTAGAATTGCTGGTTGAGTATTTTTGGTTAGTTGCAGCTCATCTGATGGGCCCTCCAGTATTATTTTTGAAATAGGAAAACTTAGCTTTTCGTCTGCTAGTTTAAATATTCTTTTTACAAGGTCAAAATTATTATAAAATTCTAAGCCCATACCTACTAACTGTGAACCTTGACCTGGAAATAATAAAGCGCTCATTTGTTTAATTTAATAAATAATTATTAGTATTGCTATAATCAATCATTATAGTATAAACCAGCTTTTAAATAATTATAACAATATAAACACACAAATTATGGCATTTTACGAAAACACAATAATAACTAAACAAGATTTAGCTGAAAAAGAATTAAAAAATATTAAAGATAAATATAGTGATTTAATTAATAATTCGTCAGGCGAAGTAATTAAAATAGAAGAATGGGGTTTACTCAATCTAGCTAATAAAATAAAAAATTATAAAAAGGGTTTTTACATTCATTATAAATTTAAAGGTGATAAAAGTACTTTAAATGAAGTTGAAAAAAAAATTAAAGTTGATGGATCCATAATCAGATATTTAACTGTAAAGTATAAGAAATTAGATACTGAGAATGAGTTTTTTAAAAAAAAATAGATATTAATGAAAAGAAGAAATAAAAAATTTCAAAAAAAGGGATCAAACTCACTCACTAAATTAAGTCTTTTTCAAAAAAATGACGGTAAATTTTCAAAAAAATGTCCGTTGTCTATTAAAAATGCTCCAATAGTTGACTACAAAAACATTAATTTATTGAGAAAATATGTTTCTGATAATGGAAAAATACTTTCATCAAAAATTACTTCCGTATCATTTAGTAAACAAAAAAAACTAACTCGAGAAATTAAGAAAGCTAAAATTTTAGGTCTTATATAAAATGGAAATTATTTTACTAGAAAATATTCTTAACTTAGGAAATATTGGAGATAAAGTTAATGTTAAAAGTGGTTATGGTAGAAATTTTCTTCTTAAACAAGGTAAGGCGCTTAGGTTTAACAAAGAGAATGAGCAACTTGTTAACAAAAAAAAAGATGAGTTAAATAAAAAAAATACTGAATTGAAGAATAAATATAGAGAAATAGCGAAATTAATTGATAATAAAATTTTTACTTTTAACAAAGAAAGTAAAGAAAATGGTGAGTTGTACGGTTCTATTAAACCGAAAGAAATAACAAATTTAATTAAAGAAAAGTCTAACGCTGAGGTAAGCCCCTCTCAAATAATACTAAAAGATGAATTAAATAAAATTGGTTTATTCAAAGTTAGTATTAATTTTCATTCTGAAGTAAAAGCAAATATTTCTATCAAAATAGACAAAATTCAATCTAAATAACTTTTCCACAGAGTAGCGAAAAAAGTGTGTAACTTTTAACTTTAAAGCTAGCGCCTTTCACATATTATGCGTGAAATGGAAGAAATCAAACCACTTCAAAATAATTTAAAAAATAAACAGCCATCTAATTTAGAAGCTGAACAAGCATTGTTAGGTTCTATATTGGTTAATAATGACATCATTGATGAAATTTCAAACATAGTTAAATCAAATGTTTTTTATGATCCAGCACATGTTAAAATTTTTGAAGTTATTGAAAGTTTAAATAATAAAGGAATGATAGCTAATCCTATAACTTTAAAAAACTTCTTTGAAAAAGATAATATGCTTAACGAAGTAGGTGGCACAGAATATTTAGTAAAACTTACTAGATTTTCAGGTTCTGCAAAACAATCCATTGATTATGCTAAAATTATTCATGAAATGTATTTAAGAAGAGAGCTTGTTCAAATTTCAGATCAGCTTACTTCAGATACTTTAAATGCTAATGATAAAGAGCAAGATGCAGAAAAAATAATTGAAAGCACAGAAAAATCTCTTTTTGATTTAGCTGAAAGAGGTAGTTTTTCTCAGTCATTTCTAAAATTTAATGAAGCATTAGATCAAACAATAGAGATGGCTACTTTAGCCATGAAAAGCGATCAGGGAATTGTCGGAATTCCCACAGGGTTAAGCGATTTAGATGAAAAGTTAGGTGGCTTACATAAGTCTGATTTAGTTATATTAGCTGGACGACCTGGTATGGGTAAAACTGCTTTAGCAACAAATATTGCTTACCATGCAGCACAAAACCTTATGAGTAGACAAGAAAAATCATCAATAGCTTTTTTTTCTTTAGAGATGTCTTCTGAACAACTTTCAACTAGAATAATTTCAGAACAAGCAAGAATTAGCTCGAATGATATTAGAAGAGGAAGAATTTCTGACGAACAGTTTGAT
>VMHT01140967.1_pt1 | contig 10761 bp, 10 predicted proteins | sample 4693611 | NCBI WGS metagenome assembly VMHT01 (sample SAMN12280063, study PRJNA550983) | marine metagenome | isolation source: seawater sampled from same location over 5 years 0.02-0.2 micron viral filtrate | place: USA: collected off the coast of southern California halfway between the port... ... | reverse complement strand
TGATGCGGGCCAATCGAGCCTCCAAACCACGCATCTTCTGAAATATTTATAATTAAATTTGTAGTTGGCTCAGCTTTTTGTATAAAATCTGGAAAAATAATTTCGTAACAAATTAATGGTAAAATATTAAGTTTATTTATTTGATAATTGTTATTAATTTTACCTTTAGTAAATGAACCATGTCCTTGTGTAATTTTTTTTAATCCAATTTTATGTAATAAATTTTCAAATGGTAAAAACTCTCCGAACGGTACTAATTTCTTTTTATTATATTTGTAAATAACTTTAAAATTATTATCTATAGCTACTAAACTATTAAAATATCCATTGGATTTATTATCTTTTGTGTTAATACCAAAAATAATTTTATGTTTTGAAGAAAAATTATCTCTAATAATTTTTTTAAATCTATAAAGCTCTGATAATTCATATCCTGCGAAAACACCTTCTGGCCAAATAAAAATTGTCTCTTTTTCTGTTTTTGGATCACTATACTTAACAAGTCTTTTGAACAAATTTTCCACTTGCTCAAGTTGAAGGTTATAATTTAAATCAAAATTTGGATTTACAATTTTGATATTCACTGAATTGTTAATCTTTAAGTATTTATTAGAATTAATTGTAGCAGAACCATAGATATAATTACTAAAAATTAATATAAGCCAAAAAATTGAAAAAATCATATTCAATTTTTTATTGTTTTTAAAAAATAGTAATAAAGGAATACAAAAACTTGTTATTATAAATAAATTAAAAGCAAAAAATCCTATTAAATTTAATATTTGTAAAAATTCTATAAAATTAGAAAAACTATATGACCATAAATTCCAAGGAAATCCTGTAAGAATTTTACTTCTTATAAAATCAGAAAATGAAAAAGCGCTAGAGAAAATTAAAATTGAAGCTAAGTTTTCTCGAATATACGGACCCACAAGTAATGTTGTTAAACCAAAAAATAAACCTAAAAACAAAGGTAACAATATTAAGGAAATCGGAATAAGAATTTTAAAATTCTCATCAAATGTTAATGAATATGAAATCCAGTGTGTACCTGATAAAAAAAATCCAACCCCAAAAAAATATCCAATAAAGAATAAGTTGATTAAGTATGGTTTCTTTCTATATTTGTTTTTTGATTTTTTATTTACGTAACATAGTATTAAAAAAAAAATTGGAAATATTATAAAATTTAAAAAAAAGTAGTTAAAAGGTGCAAAACTAAAAACAGTTAACAAACCTAGTAAAAAAGGAATTATTAAAACTAAATTAATTCTATTACTAATAATTTTTTGAATCATTCTTATTTTATCATCTTAAAAATCTTTTTTTCTCTATTTTTCATTTTTAAATAATCTTTGTTATTTTTATGTCGATATCCAATTAAGTGTAAAAATCCATGTATCCATAATTTATTAAAATTGTCTTTAAATCTATTATCAATAGAATTATGTCTTACTTTACTTAAATTAATTACAATATCACCTAAATAAAAATTATTTTTTTTTTTAATTAAATCTAATGTTGTTTTTAAATTAAATGAGGGAAATGAAAGAACATCTGTATCCTTATTTTTTTTCCTAAATTTTTTATTCAGATTTTTTATTTCTTTTTTGTTAGAAAGAAGAATAGTGAAGTCAAAGTTTTTTTTCTTAAAAAAAATTTCTTTTCTAGATAAAATTTTTATTTTTTTTTTTAAATAATTTTCAGGATTATTTATAAAGTAATTCCACTTTTTGTCTTTTATTACAACATTAATTTTTATCATCAATGTTTTGATAAGCCTGTATAATTTTTGAAACTAGTGGGTGTCTAACTACATCTTTGTGATCAAAATGAATTATTTCTATTTCGTCAATTTTTTTTAAAATTTTTTGTGAATCTAGTAAACCTGAATGAGATTTATTTGGTAAATCTATCTGAGAGGGATCCCCATTGACTACTAGCTTGGAGTTTTCTCCTATCCTTGTTAAAAACATTTTGATTTGTGTGGCTGTAGCGTTTTGCGCTTCATCTAAGATGGCAAAAGAATTTTTAAGAGTCCTTCCTCTCATGAATGCCAGTGGTGCTATTTCTATCTCTCCGGTTTCTATTTTTTTTTGTATTTTTTCAAATCCAAATAGATCGTATAATGCATCATATAGAGGTCTTAGATAAGGGTCGACTTTTTCTTTCATGTCTCCTGGTAAGAAGCCAAGTTTTTCCCCGGCCTCAACAGCCGGTCTTGATAAAATTACTCTTTCTACCTTTTTTTCCATTAACATTGTAATAGCTACAGAAACAGCTAAAAAACTTTTTCCTGTACCTGCGGGCCCAAGAGCCATAACTATTTCATTTTCTTTTAAAGCTTTTATATATTGTGATTGCTTTTCTGATCTTGCAATAACAGTTTTTTTTGGAGTTTTTATTAATTGGTCTAAAGAACGAATATTTGATCCATCTTTTGTTTCTATATTTTTTTTCACTGAATAAGTTATATCATTTTTTTCAATTAAATTGGTTAAAAGATATTTGTTAGCAAGAAATTTTATTGCTTCACTGGCTTGATTAATTTTTTCTTTATTGCCCTTAATTGTTATTGAATTTCCTCTGAAAAAAATTGTTGATCTAGTAAGCTTCTCTAATTCAAGAAGATTTTGGTTAAATTGTCCCACGATAGACATCAACATATCATTATCTAATATTTGAATATTTATAGTTTCATTATCTATATTTTTAATGATTATATTGCTGTTAAGTTTGCTAATTTCAGACATATTTTATGCAAAGATTGGTTGTACAGAATTAGAGGCAATGTTTCCAAATAAAGTATTTTGATTAAAGTTTTCTATTTGTACTTTAATAATTTGTCCAATCAAATTTTTATCACTTTGAACAATAACAGAATTTGAATACTCGTCTCTTCCGAAATATTTATTTTCATTTTTTATTTGATTTTCAAATAGCACTGTAGCTGTAGTTTTCACGAGTTTTTTTCTATATTTAGTCTTGATGTTTTTAGCTATATCCTGAAAAATTTCTAATCTTTTTTTTGCTTTTATTATATCTATAGTCTCTAATTCTGCAGCTGGTGTTCCTGGCCTTGGACTGTATAAAAAAGAATATGTATTAATAAATTTTATTTTTTCCATCAAATTTACCGTGTCTAAAAAATCATTATCGTTTTCACCTGGGTAGGCAATAATAAAATCACTAGAAAATTCAATTGATGGATTTTTTGTTTTTAATCTTTGTACGATGTTTATATATTCTTTTAAGCTATGTTTTCTATTCATTTCTTTAAGTATTTTTGTTGAACCGCTTTGTACTGGAAGATGCAGAAGGGGCATTAATTTTTTACAACTTCCATGAGCTTCAATTAAGTCTTCTGTCACATCTTTAGGATGAGAAGTGGTATACCTAATTCTATCTAATCCTCTTATTGAACTAAGTTTAAAAATTAAATCAGATAATTTATTTTTTTCATGTTTGTAAGCATTAACATTTTGACCTAATAAAGTAATTTCTTTTGAACCATTGTCTACTAACTCTCTAGCCTCTGAAAATATTTGTGAAAATGGTCTTGAATGCTCTGGTCCTCTGGTATACGGGACAACACAAAATTTGCAAAACTTATCACATCCTTCTTGGATGGTTAAAAACGAAGAGACCTTTGTATCTTGATTTTTGATTAAATTTAATTGATCAAACTTTTCATCTACATCAAATTCAGTTGAGTTTATTTTATTACTCTTATCTTCAATTTCTTTTATTATAGTGTTGATTTTTTGATAAGATTGTGGACCTATGACGCCATCAATATAACTCTCTTTTTTTAAAAGAACATCACCCTCTGCTTGAGCTACACAACCTGTTACCAATAAAATAGGTTTTTTTTTATTTCTAAACTCTTTTTTTACTCTTCCTATATCATGATAAACTTTATCTGTTGCTTTTTCTCTGATATGGCATGTATTTAAGATATAGCAGTTTGCTTCGGAGAGAATCTTAGTGCGATCGTAACCAATTTTTTTAACTAAGGAAATAATACGATTACTATCGTATTCATTCATCTGGCACCCGTAAGTTTTAATAAAAATTTTTTTTGACAATTTATTTTTTAATTTTTGAACCGTATAATTCCAATTTATGATCAACTAATTTATAACCTAATTTTTTGGCAACTTTATTTTGAAGCTCTTCAATGTCTTTATCTACAAATTCAATTATTTCTCCACTGTTTATATCTATTAAATGATCGTGATGTTCATCCTGAGATGGCTCATATCTAGATTTACCTTCTTTAAAATCATGTCTTTCTATTATACCAGATTCTTCTAGAAGTTTTACAGTTCGATATACAGTAGCGATACTTATTTTTGAATCTACATCACTAACTCTTTTATGTAATTCATCTACATCTGGATGATCTTTGGATCCATAGGTCTCTTTGGACTCAGACATAACTCTAGCAATGACTTTTCTTTGTTCTGTAAGTCTAACTCCTTTTTTTTTACATTTATCCTCTATTATGCTCATAATTTAATTATAATTTAACTTATATACAACGGTTTAACCATTTTTTTTTCAAAAAGATTTTCTTTAATTAAAAACTCAATATTTTTAAGGTTTAATTGATCCATAACAGAATCTTTATATCCATATAATTTTACTCCTTTTGAAATTTTAATTCCTTTTGCGATGGCAATTGAAACTCTAACGGCTGAAAAACTTCCTGGGCCTAAATTGACAATAATAGAAAATGTATTGTCTATTTTTGCATCATGTTCTTTTAAAAAATCAATTATATTTGATATTATTACCTCGTTATTATGAATTTTAGTTTGAAATTTTTTGATAAAAAAATTATTATTTATCCTTAATCCAATTGAATCATTTTTGCCTATGCAACTAATTATTAAAAAATTTTTTATCATTTCATTACTTATATTAAGTTTGTCCTTACCAAACAATTCTTATTCCGAAAAAATTAATATAAATGATTACGGAATAATTGCAATTATGTACCATAGATTTGATGAAAACAAATACCCTTCAACTAATATTAAGATGATTGACTTTAAAGAACATTTAAATCTTATAAAATTAGAAGGTTTGAATTTTGTAAATCCCAGCAATTTTCAATCTGAATTGAATTTAAATAAAAAAGATAGAAAAGTTTTAATAACAATTGATGACGGATTTTTATCTTTTTATAAGAGTGCCTGGCCGATATTAAAAAAAGAAAAAATACCTTTCATATTGTTTGTCAATACAAGAGAGGTAGGAAGCAATGGATATATGACTTGGGAACAAATTAAAGAAATATCTAAGGAAGATTTTGTACATATTGGAAACCATAGTCATTCACACGAGTACCTTATAGATTTTGATTCTAAAGAAATTATTTCTGATATAAAAAAATCAATTATAATTTTTAAAAAAGAATTAGGAGATAATTCAGAATTTTTTTCTTATCCGTTTGGTGAATATAGCTTAGCGTTTAAAAAGATTATAAAAGATTTGGGTTTTAAGTATGCATTTGGTCAACATTCTGGAGTTATAGATGAAACAAAAGACTTTTTTGAACTTCCTAGATTTCCAATTAATGAAAAATATGGTGAAACTGATAGATTTAAAATTATCTTAAAAACTATTCCTTTTAAATACAAAAAGATTACGCCCGATGAAAAATATATAAATAATAATTCAAACCCTCCAAAAATAAGTATTGAATTTTTTAATAAATTGTCAAATTTTAATTCTTTAAATTGTTTTTCTAATGAAGATAATACTTGGCGAAAAACTAATATAGAGTTAGTAAATGATAATATTTTGAAAATAAATCTCGTTGCTCCTTTTACTACCGAAAGAGGTAGAGTAAATTGCTCTTTAAGAGAGAATGGTGGGTATTGGCGATGGCTTGGACTTCAATTTGTTATTGCAGAAAAATAAAATTATAAATTAAATTCTCTTTTTGTTATTGAGTTGCTTAAAGTCACTGTTTCAAAGTCAGACAATAAGTTTTGGGTCATTATTTTTTCGAAAATTTTAGTATAGGCTTCACCTGTTTGTGCGTAACTATCTAAAGTATGAATTAGTTTTAAACCCGAAATATAATTATTTTTTTTTCGTAATTCATATCTTTTTTTTCTAAATTTTTTATAACCCTGATGAGTATTTAAATTATTTTTGTATGATTTTACTGAAGCTCTTAATATTGGAAATCTTAATATCTTATGACTTTTTCCAGCCTCTCTTGATAGTGGCGCAATACCTTTACCATCCCATGTCCATTGACCAAATATAGCGTTTCCTTCTAAAGCAAACCTTGAGGTACCCCATCCACTTTCTTTGGCAGCTTGCGCCAAAGCAATTGATACAGGAATAATATCCATTCTTTTTTCTAATTCCAACACATTACCTTTTTTAACTTTATATTCTAAAAGCTTTTGTCTCAGCCAAAGTTTTTCTTTATCATTTGTCATCTTTTTTGAAATAATTTTTTTAAGCTTATATCTATCGTCAAGAATTTTTTTATTTTCAGCAACCACTAACGGTAAGACAATTTTAATAAATGTATCTTTTTTTAATTTTACATTCTGTATTTCATCTAAATCTTTTGGAAATTGAGTGAAATAAATAGGTTTAACTTTTTTTTCAAATCTTACTTTTTTTAAATCATAATTAACATCTTCAAAAAGGTTTAGAACTGTTTCAGTCTTTAAATTTAAATTAGGAAGAACTAGATTAGTTAATTCTTTAGATTTCTTTTTTTTCAATCTTTCTTTCGATTGATTAGGAATTTTTGCTATTTTTTCTTCTTTTGTTGGAGCTACTTTTGTTTCAGGTTTTACTATCTTTTTATTTTTTTCAATTTTCTTCACTTTTTGCTTAACTAACTGTTCTTCTTTTTCTTTTTTAACTTTTTTTGTCTCGTTTTGCTTTAATTCAAGCTTTTGTTCATCAAATTTTAACGCTTCTAATCTCTTATTTTCAACAATGCTATCTAGGACAGAGTAAGTTAACATTAAGACAATTAAAACTACAACGCCCGTAGACGCCAAGCCAATGACCTTGTTGATATTTTTTTCATCACCTCTGTTATTGTAAAAACTATTAAGCATATTAATTGTAGCTTTTGCAAACCTAGTAAAAAAATTACCTAATTCTATGACTACATCTTCAAAAAAATTATTTTTAAATCTATTTCGTTTTGAAAAGAATTTAGTTGAATTTGAAGATAAGTGAGAAACGGTGTCAGTTATTTTATTTCCTAAAATATTAAATGGTCTTTTTATCTTTCTAGCTTGTATTTCTATTAAACTTTTATTTCTCTCTGTAGGAAGCGGGACCTTATTCTTTCTTAAAATTAATTCTAGTTGAGGAACTGTTAAATTTTTTTTATTTTTAGTATAGTTTCTTATTTCAGTAATTCTATACAAACTGGCTAGCTCTAAAAGTCTATCTCTATACGAAAGATTTTTTTTCATTATACGGCTTCTACTGATTTTACTTCTTTTACATAGTGACAAAGTAAATTCTGAACTCCTTGTTTTAAAGTCATAAGAGAACTTGGGCAACCTGAACAACTTCCTTGTAGCTCAACATGTACCACCCCATTATCAAAAGATTTAAATTTTATATCACCTCCATCTCTTGCCACTGCAGGTCTTATCTTGGTATCTAGGATTTCTATAATTTGCTTGACAGTTTCACCGTTCTCTTCTTTTCCAAATATTTTTTCATCATTTTTTGAATTAAGTATAGGCGTTTTGTTATTTTCAAAATAATCATTCAAATGAGAAATAATCATTGGCTTTAGAGAGTCCCAATTAGTTTTGTCATTTTTTTTTACTGATAAAAAATTTTTAGATAATAAAATCAATTCCACTCCATCTAAGCTTAATAATTCTTTTACAAAGTTATTATCTACTTTTGATAATTCTTTTTTTTGAAATTCTTCAGTCCCAATTTCTGAAATTACCTTTTCAGATAAAAACTTTAAAGAATTAGGATTTGGTGTTTCTTCTACTTTAATCATAATGCTAATAGTATTATATTAAACCAACTATATCACGTATCTTTTTTAAGTTCTCCTCAGCTTTAATTTGCGCTTTTTCTTTACCTTTCTTTAAAACTTGCTCTATATATGTTTTATCTTGCATTAGTTTATCAATTTTCTTACCAATTGGACAAATTTCACTTACAAGAGAGTCCGAAAGTTTTGACTTGACGTAAGAAAAGTCTTTTCCTGACATCTCTCTTATTGCGCTTGCAAAAGATATTTTTGTTACTTCGGAAAATATGTTTATTAAATTTAAAGCCTCCGGTCTATTAATTAAGTCTTTCTCATTATCTGGTATTGGAGCAGAATCAGTTTTTGCTTTTTTTATTTTTTTTATAATAGTATCCGCGTCATCCCTTAAATTTATTCTTGAATAATCAGATTCTTCAGATTTGCTCATTTTTTTTGTTCCATCTCTTAAACTCATAACTCTTGAGATATTTTTTTGAATTAGTGGTTCAGGTAGTGGGAAAAAATCTTTAGCTTTAAAATCATTATTAAATTTTTGCGCTATATCTCTCGATAATTCTAAATGTTGCTTTTGATCTGCTCCAACAGGGACATGTGTCCCTTTGTACAAAAGAATATCTGCTGCCATTAAGTTTGGATATATGTAAAGTCCAACACTTGCTTTTTCTTTATCAGAGCCAGCTTTATCTTTAAATTGTGTCATTCTATTTAGCCAACCTATTCTAGATACACAATTTAAAATCCAAGCAAGTTCTGCGTGTCCACTTACTGAAGATTGATTAAAAATAATATTTTTTTCAACATCTAAACTAGATGCAATAAAACTTGCTGTCGTTTCAAGCGTATTTTCTTTTAATTTTTTTGGATCTTGAAAAACTGTAATAGCGTGAAGATCTACAACACAATAAATACATTCCATTTCTTTTTGTAATTCCACAAATTTTTTTATTGCGCCTAGGTAGTTTCCAAGATGGAGATTTCCCGTAGGCTGAACTCCAGAAAAAACTAATTTTTTATGACTCATTTTAATTTGTTTTATAATTTTTTATATTTAACACTCCTAACAAATAGCACAATATCAGATAAATTGTTGCCACAATACCAACAATAATTAAAAGGTAAATAGACTTATATTTGTACCCATATTCAAGAAATTCTGCAAAAAAACCTAAACCAAAAAACAGTGTTAAAGACATTAAAATTGTTGAAATAATTATCTTAAGAAAATTTTTAAAGATATATTTTTCAAATGTTAGATATTTATATTTATTTAATAAAATTAAATAAACTAATATTCCTGCCCATGTAGATAAAGATGTCGCGATAGGAATTATTAAAAAGCCAATTACTTTAAAAAAGGTAATACTTATCAGAACATTTAAGCTAACTATAAAAACTGAAATATAAAAAGGTGTTTTTGTATTATCTCTTGCAAAGAAAAAATTTGAAAAAACTTTAATTAATGCAAAGGCTGGTACACCAATTCCAAAATACATTAATGCTTGAGATGTCATTATTATATTTTGTTCTGTGAAAGATCCATATCCAAATAATGCATTTACTATCTCATTAGAGCCTAACATTAATCCAGCACTCGCTGGTAGAGAAAATAATAGTGAAAGCTCAATTGATTTATTTTGAATATTTGAAATCTTTAAAAATTTTTTAGATTTATAAGCTTTAGCAAGTATTGGGAGTGAAACTGTTCCTACAGCTATACCAGCTATAGCTAAATTAATTTGATATATTCTGTCTGCATAATAAAGATAGGAAACAGCGCCAGCCTCAAAAGAAGCAATTATTGTTCCAATCAAAATATTGATTTGTGTAACCCCTGATGAAAAAATACTTGGTAATAACTTTTTTAAAAAAATTTTTATTTTAGAACTTATTTTTAGCTTTATTTGAATAGATGGTTTGTAGAATTTCTTAGTAAAAAAAATTAAGAAAATTAATTGAATAATACCAGATAGAGTGACTCCAGATGAGAGATTCTTAGCAATATTTAATTTAAATATGTAAGATAATATTAGGCTCAAAATTAAAATAATATTTAATATAATTGGTGCTGCTGAAGCTGCTGCAAATTTATTGTTAGAATTTAGAATTCCTGAAAAAAAAGACGACAGACTTACAAGTAAAAGAAATGGAAAAGTAATTCTTGTAAAATTCACCGCAAGATCAAATTTTTCAGTGTTTTCAAAAAAACCCGGAGCAATTAAGTAAACAAGGTAAGGAGTAAATATTTCAACAATTAAAATAATAAATGAGAGCGAGAGTATTAAAAGTGATAAAACCTCGTCGGCAAATTTTTTACTATTAGTTTTTCCTTTAATTTTTTCAGAAGTATAGCTTGGAATAAAGGCTGCATTAAATGTACCTTCTGCAAATAATCTTCTAAAAGTATTTGGAAGCCTAAAAGCTACCAGAAATGCGTCTGCATAAATGGATGCGCCTAAAAATATTGCAATTAATATATCCCTGATATATCCAAGCATTCTACTAATTAGAGTATAAAAACTAAAAATTGATGCAGATGATAATAAGTTCATAATATTTCTCAATTAAGCCACAAATTAATAGTGATATATTCTTATTTATATTACATACTCAAAATTTAAAATGACAAAAAAATCTAAAATAGATCATTATTCTGATAAAGAAGCTCTAGAATTTCATATAAAGGGAAAGTCAGGCAAAATTGAGGTAAACTCAACTAAACCTTTAACTACAAAAAGAGATTTGTC
>VMHT01211271.1_pt1 | contig 10762 bp, 9 predicted proteins | sample 4693611 | NCBI WGS metagenome assembly VMHT01 (sample SAMN12280063, study PRJNA550983) | marine metagenome | isolation source: seawater sampled from same location over 5 years 0.02-0.2 micron viral filtrate | place: USA: collected off the coast of southern California halfway between the port... ... | reverse complement strand
ATTTCAACATTACACAAAACGTAAATCTATTGAATTGATATTGCGACCACAATCAGCCATTGAATTGTTGTGAACAAGTTTGTAAAGGTCATTTGGATGCATAGAATAAGAAACTTCTTCTGATAATATGCCACCTTCTTTTAATGCTGCTATCACTATCTCGGAACAATACCATCGAGATGACATCCCAAGCCAATTGTATGATGTTGGACTTGGTCGAATTGGAGACCAGTACAGAAAATAACCAAGGTGATTGAAACTTTCACCCTTGCGTTCTTCGCAAAATTGCATCATTGAATCATATTGGCCTTTTGAACATTCCATAGACCTGAAAAACCATTCCTTTCGCGAAAAACGTTTGCGCTCAAGGTGGACACTACCGGAATATACTATGCTGCAAGCGAGGCCGGAAACAGTGTCAGAGCTGCTTTGGCCACCGGGGGGACAGAATAAAAGTTCAGAGTGGATGAAGGGGGCTGAACCGTCGTCGTTAGAGGTCAAAGATGCTGCTGCTCGGTTTAACCAAGAGGATTCGAGAATATCGGAATCACTGCGAACAAAACATAACATAATTTTATGAGTCATTTATTTTCTTTATTGTTTATTTATTAAGTACTTTTATATACCCATTTTATATTAGTTATAGGTGACCTTGGTCGGAATCGCTCGTTCCTGCAAATGACATTTCAGATGTACCTAGGTCACTTGATGTCTCTGCAAATTCGAGGTCAGATGATGTCTTTTCATTGGTTGTTGTAGAGCTTTCGGGGGCAAATGTCATGTTCATATCGTCGACGTCGCTAGAAGAGTCCGCAAATGTCATATACTTTGTTCCTATGGTGGAATTATATTTTAATTCTGTTGATGAATCTTCCGCGAAAAGTTCATCGTCAGATGTTGCCCAATCGTCAGACATGTTCATTAGCATTGTTGAAAGCTCTCCTGGTAACATCTTTGTGCCTGATTTTAAATCTTGACTTGCTTTAGCTACGTCCACTGGAATTTGGATTTTTCCATCTTTCCAACCGTTGACCTTAATAGCGTTTCCATTTTTATCTTTTATTACCGTTCGATTATTTTGATTGACTAAGTAGTTCCAGTTGCTTTTCGCTGTATTGTCCTTTCTGGGGTCTCCTCGGTGCATGAATCCTCTAACGTATCCATCTTCCGTTTTTATTCTAATTTCATCGCCATTTTTTGGTCTACTCTCAGCATTTCGCCATACGTGTTCTGAATCTATCATGCCCTCATCGTCGGAATTCTCATCGTTGGAACTTACTAAAATTGCAAGTGATGGTTTGTTAAAAGGTGCTTTGTTAACGTTGTCCTTATCACGTTTCTTCCTAACTTTTCCCCCCTTATCATCGTCGGAATTCTCATCGTCGGAACTTATTAACATTGCAAGTGGTTGAGACGATGGTGCTTTGTTAACGTTGCCCTTAACACGTTTCTTCCTACCTTTTTTCCTAGATATACTTTTGATTCTATCGAATTTTAAATTTCCAGTGGTTGTTGTTCCATCTTCATATATCATTTTGAAAGTTTTATTGGAAATTTTTGTAATAACACCTTTTTTATTAGGATGAGTCCCACTATTGTTTAAAATAACAGTATCACCTTCTTTTAAGTTATCTTTCGTCACTTCTTCATTGTCAGATATATCATTGACATTGTCATCATCATCCTCTTCCAACGATGACTTTTTGTCCTCTGTCGATTCCTCCTTTTTACTCTTCTCGTCATCAAAATCACTATTCGACCCCAAAATGTAATTATCATCATCCTCTGCCGACGAATCACTCGTATCATCATTCTTATCCCATGCTGATAGGGCATCTGATTCAATGCACCATTTTATGTATTCTTTTAGAGAAATTTTACCGTCTTTGTTTGCATCGTTAGGTTCGATTAGTTCATTAATTTCATCGGTGGATAGCTTAGTCAGTTTCATAAATTCGTCCCGTGTTATAAAACCATCATTATCACTGTCATATTCATTAAAGGCTTCCAATATTTTATTATAATCATCTTTAGATAGTCCTTGCTTCATTGTGCTCAAATCATCGTCATCTATATCAGTGGTATTGTCATCATTATCTTTCGACTCATCCTCTTCCAACGATGACTTTTTTTCCAACGATGACTTTTTGTCTTTTGTCGATTCCTCCTTTTTGCTATTCTCGTCATCATAATCACTATCAGAAAAATCACTATTCGACCCCAAAATGTAATTATCATCATCCTTTGCCGACGAGTTGTTTTCCTCTTCTCTCGATTTCCTAGCTTCTCTCGATTTCCTTATTATACTTTTGATTCTATCGACTGATTCAATGCACCATTTTATGTAATATTTTAGAGAAATTTGACCGTCTTTGTTTGCATCGTTAGGTTCGATTAGTTCATTAATTTCATCGGCGGATAGATTAGTCAGTTTCATAAATTCGTCCCGTGTTATAAAACCATCATTATCACTGTCATATTCATTAAAGGCGTCAATAATTTCATTTTGTGAAATTATATCAGGCCTTTTATCACGGTCATATTCATTAAAGGCTTCAAATGCAATGTTATATTTTGTTAAATCAATGAGCTTCTTCCTCTCTCTGGAATTTGCCCAGCGGGTATTGACATTGCCATCATCATCATCTTCCAACGATGACTCTTCGGACTTTTCATCTGACAATGACCCTTCCTCCTCTTCTGAAGATTCACTCGTATTATCATCTGACGATGAGTTGTTTTCCTGTTTCCCTGATTTTCTACCTGTTTTTTTCATGTCTTCCTCCATTGATTTAGTAATTGCGTTTACGTACGTCGCCTTTGTCGTAAGCTTACCAAATTTTCTTACATCATCATCAGACAGTTTTAGTTCATCGGCTTTTAACTTTAAATCTTTTAGTTTCATTTCATTCAAATTATTCATCGTGTTCAAATCATCGTCATCTATATCAGTGGTATTGACATCTGTATCATCTCCAACATCAGATTCCGAATCACTTTCACTACTATTAGAACTAACATCAGACAGATTTAGTTCATCGGCTTTTAACTTTAAATCATCTTTCGTCACTTCTTCATTGTCATCTATATCAGTGGCAGAATCCTCTTCCTCCTCTGACTCCGATTCCTCTGACTCCGATTTATTTTTTTCTTTTATTGATTTAATTGCGTCGATGTACGTAGCCTTTTTCGTACGGCTACCGAATTTTCCTACATAAGCATTTTCCAGCTTCATTTCATTGGCTAATTTCTTTAAATCTTTCATCTTCATTGCGCTCAAATCATCGTCATCTTCCTCCTCCTCTTTCTCCTCTTCCTCCTCTTCCTCCTCTTCCGACGATGACGATGATTCTTCCGACGATTCCCCTGACGATTCTTCCGACGATTCCCCTGACGATTCTTCCGACGATTCCCCTGACGATTCTTCCGACGATTCCTCCGACTCCTCTTCCGACGATGAATTATCACTCTCTAAGTTACTATCCTCATACATTTGTAATTTGATTTTTTTCCCCAGTTTAATATCCGCGAGCTCTCTTCTCATACCTGCTGGGTTGAGATGAATAGTTGGTTCACAAAATTCGACCATTTTGATATAATTTGCTTCCCGAGGAGTGATATTACTTTTATTGCTCAGTTTCGTTTTACACAACTGCAATATTTCCTGAACATTTTTGTCAAGATGCTGTGGCAAACGACTGACCCTATCTTGAAAGATGCGCATGGAGTATCCATTAGACAAACCATGTCTAATGATATGAGGAGTAGTCAACCTCAAAATTCTGTGAGCAACACCTTGACATCTTTGTTTAAATTCTGTATCTGTTTTTTTAAATCTAAATTGTTGTCTTTTCGCAGTGAATGCCTGTCTTCTAATGACTGTTTGAATATCCACAACATTTGATATACACTCGTTACCTCTATAATGAAGACGAATCAATCCTTCCGATATATTTGGCCTACTATTTTTCGCCTTCAATTTTCCCCATGGTTGATATTTTGTTTTAATTTCCCAATGATAATTTCCAGGTTCATTTTCTCCCAAATCTTTTTTCGGCCGAATTATCCCATTACGATATATGATATTAATTACATTTACCTTTTTAACATTTACCGCATTTTGCACCTTTTCTTTCTCCACAATATTTTTAGCATTTTCAATCATTTTTTCCAAAGCCTTAATATTAAATTGATTTTTATAAACTTCATCAACACCATTAACAAACCTCAATAACGACAATTTATCATCAACATATGGAGCTTTCCCAAAATAATTTTTGATATAATCTGCTGTCGGAACAGTATAACCTTCACCTTTCAACTTGTTATACGTTTTTGTAGCTTCCTCCTCTCTTCTTTTGACATCTGTTTCCATTATTTGCTTCTCTCTAACAAGAGCCTTTTCCATTTTCTGAATGATAATTTCTCTTGCTCTAATAACATTATCATTGACATTTGTACTTTTTCTAAGAAGAGTTTGAACTTCCATTAAATCCTTTCGACTTAGCACTGTGGTATATATAGGGTCGAATGGTTATTTTATCGGATGACATTTTGCAAACGCAAAAAAAACTACTATAATGACAATACCCATACTACACCAAAGATATTCACCTATAGTATATCAATTTTATCTATACTCGTTACACTTTTCCTGACCCTACGCGATACAACACCAATAACATTTATCCCCCCATCCCACACGGACTTAAACTTAGAACGCGGTGATTTAGTAAACAGTGACAAAATCAACGATGTCTATTGGCGCGTTTCAATTCGCCACATTTCCTCAGTGATGTCTAACATCTGCAACACTGACAAATACACAATATTAACTCATAAGAACATTAACATAGACAATGACCGCATGAAAGAATCTTACATCTATTTATGCTCACCAATAGACAATATCAAAACAATTTTAAACGCAAGAGCGGTAATATCCGGGTCAGCGACATCTCACGTTCGATGCGTTGAAAGCTACGGCAATTTGACAAAAACAGTGACACGAAAATATCCATTTTCCCTGAAATATGTTTGTGGTGAAACTTTTGTATCAAAGACGCGCATTATACGAGATGCGAAAGAGGCATGTACATTGCTTCATGCTATTGATATTGTAGAATCTGTTTGGGATTGAAGTATAAAAGGAAGTAAGAATACATTAAAAAAAAATGGACCATGGTGTATTATGTAATAAATCGGACATTAGTGCTTCGGCAAGATTTCTTTATAAATCTCCTACAATCTACACATGTCGCAATGTGATTCAGCAACATCTTTTCTCAAATGGTATAGTGTTTACTCATAGACGTGGTCGCGTACGTCCGGACCCACATATGCAGGAGATAATGAATGACCATTGGTTACCATTCTGTAAAGATATGTTAGATAGTGTTTTAGTACAAGGATTTGTAGTGGTTCGTATAGTAGACATGGGAGATGGATTAAGAGTACCAGTGGCATTGGAACCGAATAGTTGCGAAGTTCATTTAAAATATAATTTAGGATTGCGCGAATATATTGCAACTGATACCCAAAATCAACCCATACCAGATAGTATAGTATTTGATATGTTTGGATATTCTCCCACTAGTTCCGGCCGTATTTGTTCTCTTGTTTCAAATTTATTACCAGTTGTCAATTATATGAATGCTTTACAGGGTAGTTCACTATATATGGAAAAAAAGCGCGCAAGTCCAGTCATGATGACCGAGGCTGTCGATACAAGAAGTGATAACATCGAAGGTATTCAATATGATTATTATGCTGATGGTGATATGCAGGACGATTCTGACCGAAACAAGTTTCAACGTAATCGTTCAAATGTTCAACAGCTTGCTCGTCAGCAACAACTTTACGATAGTTTTTTTAGTAATGATAGTAGTATGCCTGTTAAAAATAATCCACTTGAAAATATGGTCCCTTTACCATTGGGACAACGTTTAGTGAATATACCACAACAAACAGGTCGTGGTGATTTAGTGGCTCAAATAAAATTGAACGAGGATATTATTTGTGGTGCGATGGGCGTCCCTCGCTCTTTGTTTATGTCTGATACTCCTCATAAGTCTGATTCTGAAGGTACGCATCATACATTTCAGAAAACAATTATGAATTGGAAGACTGTTTTACAAAATGCTTGTGGTCAAATCTATAATTTGGTTTATGCTACAGATATCCAATCTCAATTGTTGAAGGCTATGGGTAACAAAAAACGTAAGAGGGATACTGAAATTTCTGATGTTTATGCTTTGAAAAAAAGATTACAGGTTGAAATTGTATTCCCAGTCTCTCCTTTTGCTAATGTTGAATCGTTACATCAGCATTGGGAGAGAGGTCTATTACCATGGGATAAATATGTACAACATGTTTGTAATGCAACATCAATCGAATATACAGATATGCCTGAACCATCTAGGGTTGATAATTCATCTAAAGAAAAAAAGACTAATGACGATAAAAATGATGATAAAAATGACGATGACGATAAAAAGACTAATGACGATAAAAATGATGATGACGATAAAAAGAAGAAGAAAAAGACTAATGACGATAAAAAGAATGGAGAATAATATAACGAATAGAACAATATAAAGTATAAAAAATAAAAGGAATAATTTTTATCCATGAACTAATTTATTCATGATACATATTATCATATGACGTCATAATTTTATAATCAATATGTGATAAATAATGCTGTGTACCTTTTTTCGTAACTGCAACAAAGAAAGCGCCATGACGAGGTACATTAGCTGAAGTTTCAGCTTTGACCCTTAACTCCGCTATTTTATTATTTTGAGAATCAGCCTTAGTATTAATCAATTTTTGTAAAATATCAGCTGACAATGCCATACACGTAGTATTTGATTGTAACCCTGGTCTCTTAAAATTGACTCTCAGTGTCAAGTCAGCTTGTTTCATAGTTTCAATAATATTTTCAATGGATAATGAAGTCCCATACATTTCTGTTGTTTGATATAGAGTCGTTCCTGCACTTTGTACTTTGCGTGTTTCATTCATTTCAAAAATATCCTTACCATTTGAACGTAATTTGGATAGAATTTGTGATTGTTCTGACACTTTTTCACTGTCGTATTCATTTGTGGATATGGGTCTTACAGTTGATTCTATGATTATATGATGTTTGACTGTAGCTCTAGTTTTATGAACATTTTCTGTTTGTAACTTATCATCTTCTGTACTGCGGAAAAGTAGTTTTGACATTTAAATGAAATCATATAACTTTATATACTGTTTTTTTTTTATGATACCAGCGTTTCATCTTTAAAAAAAAATTAAAATGATAAATCTGAAGTGTTATTTCCATCATATAAATGAACATTTTTGATTTTTCCATTATTAAAATTTCTATCAGATTTATCATTTTTTCCACCATCTATATTTAAATTATTAAGAATTTTTTTACAAAAATAAGCAATAACAACAGATACTAAATATAAAACAAAATAACCATCACTCATACCCATAGACATTAAATTATTCTGTTGTAATCGAGCTATTACTGTCATATAGATAGAAACAAATGACAATAACAAAAAAATATCCAACCACACAGGTAAAGTATTTACCCCACAACAAGTAGAGCACTGACTATTATGATATTTGGACTCTCTCGTACCTTTCATATAGATACGATGTAATACCAAAATAATAATATGCCAAGAAAGCATTGACAAAAATATAGTCCTCCATTCACTATCATCGTTATCATCTGCCAAATCATATAACATGATAGATAAATAAAGCCAAAATAACCCCAAAAAAATATCATGCAATATCCAAACAAAAACAATTTTTCTATACCTTACAGCAATATCATTTTTTGTAGCAGCAGCACATTGCATCAAACTTATTATCAATGGAACACATGACAAAATCCAACATATACAAACAATACACCACGACCCAGAAACCACTAAATAATGACCTGTAGCAAAATCACTTCTAAAATACCATGAAATTAAAACAGAAGTCGCAGCAAATATCCCAGTCAATGTGCGTAATGCCATTGTCCATCTTAAAACATAGGCGGGGTCATTGAAAGCCTCAGATAGTATACAACAAGGCGTTTTTTTTAAAGATTTGAGCGCATTTAATAGGAATGTGTCATTGCTAAATTCGGATATATCATTGATATTTGCTGTTATGATTGCAAAAAATAATGATAAGAATAACATATCGACATTTGATATGTACCAAGCTATGCCGACTATTGTCATAGATATGCTAAATGGTAGTAGCATATGAGACTTTCCAATAATGATTATTTAAATACAGCATATTATATGAATATGGATGAATCGAATTCTGAAATCCCAGTGGATGATATCCCAGAAAATTGGTTTGATACACCAGAAATTAGTACATGGTTGGCATCTAGAGATTTTCCATTTGATACTGTTGAAAATATGTTATCTTATTTAAAAGCTAAGTTTGATTATTCTGTGAATTTTCGTTTAATAGATGAAGAATTCCCACAAAGTTATGCACATTGGTGGTGTTATTGTCGTATATCTGTGATTCAAAATAAAGATGCAATAGCAACATATCCTAAATTACAAAAATGGTCTAATATAATTCGCAGTGTTAATAAAATTGACGATGTTGATATATCACCATATAAAATATTTGGTACTATAGAAAATTGGTTGGATATGCTGACATTTGATATTTTATTATTTACCGATGAAAATCAAAGAGAAAATATACCGCGCATAGATGAAAATAACAATATAATTCTGAATCATACCAACAAAACACTCCAAAATCGAAAAAAAACCATTCAATATATTATTAACGAAGGCGCAAGCATTTTCAATGAAAGAGGATGGAAAGATGGTCATAAATATTGGTTAACAAAATGTAAAAAATATAACATTTAAAAATATAATAATATATTACGTATGATTTTTAGCAGACTGTAAAGTAATAGATACATCAAGAAGATGTAATGCCAACATAAATCCAGACAAACACCCAGTAAAGAACAAAATAGTCAACAATAGAACCACACGCATTTCATTGTGACTATTACACATACAAATCAATGCCATAAGTAAAATATACATAGAAATACCAACAGAAGAAAGCAAATTTTCAGCCATAAATACATCACTAAATGTACCATCAGATAAAACCAAAGCCATTATAACACCAATTCCTACAAAACAAAGAATGACAAGCCAATAAATTTTACTAACAAATGACTGAAGCTCTCTTAATTTCATCAATTCATATATTGTATCGGGTTTCATTTTACTCGAAGAACCAGTTTCAATATCCATAAATTTGTCAGTTTCTTTTTCACCAGTAACATTTGCTCGACGACTCATATTTACAAAATGGATTTTCTGTATATAGACATTTCTAAAAATCCATTTTTATTTATTTTTCTGCGATGTACGGTGCCAAGTACACACTGATACTTGAAGATGACCAACATAGTACAGTATTTTTCAAAAAATGAATAAAAGATGTTGTATCTTTCGATATGCAATTAGCAAATGAAAGTTTGGCAGCTGATACGGGACATATAAATGATATTGCAAATGATAATGATTGTGTATTCTGTTGTATTTGAATGACAGCTGCCCATGAACTCTTCGAATGTTTCAAAGTTATAGCTTTTTCACCCTTTTTATGAGAGATGATAACATTTGAATCGTCATTTTCATCTGGGATTGTTTTCCAAATTTCTAGCCAATCGTTTGTTGGGATTTCTATGACAGTGTCTTCTTGTGTATGGTCAATAGATGTGTCATCCACTATATTAATTATTGGAAAGTCATATCGTAATGCACAACATGCAGATTGTACCAATAAAGACAAAGCACCATTTTTTATATTAAATGTCATTTTGTCGAAACTTTTACAGCGTTTTATAAATCCCTGCATAGTTGGTGTTATCTCAAAACAAATTTTTTGATTATTTGAGGCTCTATAAACTGGTATGGATATCACTCGCATACCAGAAGCACCGTCAAAAAAATACGTTATTTTCATTAAAGTACCATTCATCATAACACGTGGTAACATTTTGTCACTTAATGTATCAATAAGGGATTGACGAATAACATCAAGATATACAGTGCATGAGATACTAACACCATCAGACATATTTAGACTATTTGTTCAAATATCCGTTTTATATTAGAAAATCACATACGTTTATCTTAAGTTAATATCTATATAGATTTGTAATATTTAAGCAATGACTACAAAATTAAGAAATGTCAAAACGTCAACGTGATGGTGAAATCATTTTGGAAAGAAAAAGAGCATGTGTTATGAATGTTCCGATGAATGATGAGATTGTTGTGAATAATGCCACGTTGATTGGTGGAAAACGGTCGGCAGAGTCGGAGTTGGAGATGGATTATAAGAGACATAGGTCATTGTGTGATTTTTTTAATGAGTCGGTGTCTGATAATGTTGATTCGAGTAGTGCTTATGATGAAGATTCTAAATGTAGAAAAAGAGCTGCTGAATTTGATTCAGAACTTCAACATATGCATAAAAGATTGAAGGCTACAACTCCGACTGCTGAACAAGTGATGGCTTTTTTATTGCCACATCTTATAACTATGAGAAAAATGTATGTGGAAAATATAGAACATTGTAGGGTATTGAAAAAAAATAATAAAACTTTGGCGAATGCATATAATCAATTATTAGAAAATGCGGCTAGTGTTAATCGTAAATTATGTCGAGAGTTGGAGATGTCAAAGTATCATCT
>VMHT01111997.1_pt1 | contig 10763 bp, 7 predicted proteins | sample 4693611 | NCBI WGS metagenome assembly VMHT01 (sample SAMN12280063, study PRJNA550983) | marine metagenome | isolation source: seawater sampled from same location over 5 years 0.02-0.2 micron viral filtrate | place: USA: collected off the coast of southern California halfway between the port... ... | reverse complement strand
TAGCACAAGATACAGTATTTGAGACTATCGAAAATACAACCTTGAATGACCCAAGTTTGTCTCAGTATCAAAATGATACACCTTATATGTTGAGGTTAATCAAAACATCAAGAAGATTTATTACAAGAATTACAGAAAATGATAGAACGGAAGTTAGATTTGGTGCAGGTGTAAGTGATAATCCAGATGAAGAAATAATTCCAAGTCCAGATAATGTTGGTTCAGCATTAGGTTTTGGTGTTTCTAAATTAGATGAGTCTTTTGACCCAAGTAATTTTATGAAAACAAAAACATATGGGTTAGCACCAGCAAATACTACACTAACTATTACGTATCGTTATGGTGGTGCAGTAGAACATAATGTGAGAAGTAATTCTATAACATCAGGTAAGAACATTACCTTTACTATTGATAGTGGTAATTTAGATTCTACAAAAGTTCAAACATCATAAGATAGTTTATCTTTTAACAATCCATCACCAGCAACGGGAGGTGCATCAAAAGAAACTTTAGTGGAAATAAAACAAAATGCATTAGCATTTTTAAATACACAAAATCGTGCAGTAACAAGACAAGACTACATCACAAGAGTTTATTCATTACCACAAAAGTATGGAAACATAGCAAAAGCATACATAGTTCAAGATGAACAAAATGAAACAAATGTTGATGGAGAAACTAACATCATACCAAACCCATTAGCTATGAATATGTATTTATTGGGTTATGATGAAAACAAAAAGTTAACATCAATAAATGATGCGGTAAAACAAAATTTAAAATTATACTTATCACAATATAGAATATTAACAGATGCAATTAATTTAAAAAATTCTTATGTTATTAATATAGGTGTTAAGTTTGCAATCATCACACAGAGAGGATTCAATAAGAGTGAAGTATTATTCAATTGTATTCAAGCAGTTAAGAAACACTTTGATGTATCAAGATGGCAAATTAATCAACCAATCATATTAAGTGATATTGCTTATCAAATTTCCTTGGTGGACGGAGTAGCAAGTGTAGTTCCACCTGGACAGAACAACCCAGAAAAACAACTAATTGTTATTGAAAATAAAGTATTGACTTCATCAGGATATAGTGGAAATGTTTATGATATAGTAGCAGCAACTAAAAAGGGAGTTGTATACCCATCATTAGACCCAAGTATCTTTGAAGTCAAGTATCCTAATCAAGATATATTAGGTGAAGTAGTAGGAGACATTTAATGCATTATTTTATATTTGGAGATAAAGACTCAACCGTATATTCCGGTGGAACAACATCATCTATCAATACAGGTGCTGATGAGATATTAGAAGTAAACAAGTCAGTTGCTCAAAATGGTTCAGTTCAAAACATTTCACGAGCACTAATACAATTTAACTATTCTGAAATATCACAATCAGTTATTGATAATAAAATACCATCTACTGCAAAATATTATTTGAACCTATATGATGCTGGTTCTGAAGAATTATTAAGAAACCAAAACCTATTTGCATATATGGTGAGTGGTAGTGAGTGGACCGAAGGTAATGGTAAACTTGACCATAACCCAACCACGACAGATGGAGTAAGTTATCAGTATAGGAATCACGATGAACAAACACCTTGGGTATCTACTTCAGTATTGGATGATGGTGGTTCTTGGTGGACAGGAAGTCAAGGTAGTCCAATGAAAGTCAGTAGTTCTTTTTCAATGACAAAAGCAACACAAGATGCTAGAATAGATGTGTCTGACCTTGTTAAAAATCATATTTATTCTTCATCACTATTTCCTAATCAAGGGTTCATTATAAAGAGGGAATCATTGTATACTGGTTCAGCAGACTTTTCTTACAATCCTGGAAGTGATACAACAAAAGATGAAAGTAGTTCAACAAGACTTGGAAACTTAAAATTCTTTTCAACTGATACACACACAATCTATCCACCTAAGTTGGAAGTTGAGTGGGACGATTCGAATTGGAACACTGGTAGTTTATCAGCACTAAGTTCCACAGATTTAGAAAGACTAAAAGTATATTTTAAAAATTTACGAACAGAGTATAAAGAGGGTTCAATCGTTAAGTTCAGGTTAGTTGGTAGAGAGTTATATCCAACAACGGCATTTTCAACAACACCTTCAGAACTTTCAGTAAAATACTTACCAAGCGGTTCGATATTTTATTCAGTAAGAGATGCTGAGACCGAAGAGGTAATTGTACCATTTGGAACAGGTTCAAAAATTAGTTGTGATACAACAGGTAATTTTTTCAACTTGTGGTTAGATGGATTTCAAGCAGAAAGAAATTATAGATTTTTAGTTAAGGTCGTTAGTGGTAGTGGAACAACAGACGAACAAATAAATTTCTACGATGACAATTATGAATTTAGAGTAGTGAGGTAGTATAATGCCATACAAAACAACAGATGCAGCAGTAGAAAGTTCACCCTTCTATAATCAGTATAGAGAGTCTGAACTTTTGAGAAAAAGACAAGAAATTTTAAAAAAACAAACAGACTATCTAAATAATCCTAAATTTGCAGAAACTATTACAAGAGACCCAAGAGGTTTTTTACTATCATTTGCAGACCCGATAGCATTCGGAAAGTCAGATGAAGAACTATATGAACTGGTAACATTAGAATTAAAACAGAGAAACTTTATACAAAAATATTCAGTAAAATTTAATACTGAATTTAACTTCTTTTAAATATGGCTACATACGGATTAACACAACAACAAAGAAAAAACTACTTTACAAAATCTACAACAAGAGTTCCAGAAAATGTAATTGATTATGTGGAACTATTTGTTTTTGATTTAGATGATGTATTATTAGAAAGAAAAAGATTCACATTCAGTGAATTAGTTTCTGACAACTATGTAGAGTATTCGGGTGTGTTAAAACTAAACATAGGTCAACACCTTAGAGACCTTGGATATAGTGTAGATAACTTTCGTGTAGAGTATAAATTTTTCAAAAGAGTTGCAGGTAATAGTAAACAGCGATTCCTTTATGAATTAGAAAATGGAAACGAATACAATCAAGACTTACCTTTTGGAACAAAAGAGGTAAATGGAGAAGTAAAATATTTTATAATCGATTCAGATGGAGAGTTAGACCTTGAAAAGGAATTAGTATTTTCAAGAAAGTCCTACAATATATTTGATATAAGTCCTGATAGAACAGAGGTGGTTATTCAATCTGACCCAACTTTACCAGAGATTCAATCATTTTTTCTAAACAATCAACTCAAATCAATAGACCGAGATGTAGTTATTGTTCCACTAAAGAGTGATTATGAAGAGCTGATAGAAGGTGAACTAAAATTCGTAACACCAGATACAAATACAAATCAAGAAAATTATATTCTTGAATTACCAGAAAATGATTCTAATGGGTTTGATGAATCTATGGTGGGTAAACGAATTGTCTTTGAAAGTTTCTTTAAAGCACAAATACCTACTCACTATAAAGGTCAATATATTCCAACTGGTAGACTTGATTATGCATCTCAAAAAGGATTATCCAGAAAGCCGGATGTTATCATACCGACAGAGGAGTACACGATTACTCAAGGACAGATAAATAGTGCACTGAGTGGTCAACCTACAACTATCCCATACCTTAAAAATAATAAAAACTTTACGGTTACGGAATATAATTCATTTGATATAAACAAAGTTTCTGATGAGGGTATGTTCGTAAAGTCGATGTTTAAGGAATTAGACTTTTCAAATGTAACCCAGACACCAAACAACATATGGCAAACCAGAGACTTAGGTCCAAGGTCAGATGGAAAATATCATTATGATTTTGCAGGATTCTTTCCATATAGATATGACAAAAAATTAGACCAAGACAACATCGACATAGATGGTATATTAGGTGGAGGTGGTGCTGCTGGACTGAAAGCAAGTAAGTTAAGAAACTTTAGTGGTGGATATAAATTGGGAAGAAATTTAGAAAATGTTTTCATTGACTGGAACACCACAATAACCAAAGTAATTAATAACAGAACAATAGAAGTTAAATCAAACTTAGATTCAAGTTATTATAAACTAAGAGAACTTGGATATAGAATTACAGAAGTAGGTAATGCTGAATACATAAGACCAAATCAAATTTTAGAATTACCATTCGGTAAAATGTCAACAAAACAATTTTATATTGATGATGAACAAAATGACATACAGGATTTTAAAACTTATTTAGAAGTAAGTGGAGACTCTTACTTAGTAGTCAATAGTAAAAAATTAGATTCCGGAACAGCATTCAAACTTAAAGAACCACTACAACCTAATGTAATTAGTATTAATGATGACACAGAACAGGATATTAGTTATTGTGAGGTCGTAGAGGAAGTATTAGAAAACTATACTGATAACATTAGATTAATACCTAAACAAAAAGTAAACGATACATTCTTATTACCAGCAAACTTTGACGGACAATCAGTTGAAATAAATAAAAGACCGATAGAATTTAAAAGTCACGATAACTTATTAGGTAGTGATAATGAACATAACAGAAAGTTAGAAAGATTATTGACATCAGGTAGTTTATTAGATGTTCAACCAAACATAGATTATCAAAAAACCACAACTGATACAAGTATAGAATTAGATGATACGGGTTTTGGAAACTTTATTCACTTCTCTAATGCAGAATCAAGAGTTCGTAACTTTAAAACTAAGTTAGTGTTGATTGAAGGATATTCTGCAGAAAGTTCTTCATTAGAACCGATAACAAGTTCAGGTCCTACTATCAAAAAGATTGAGAAAAAAAGACAAAGAGTTGTTGACTCATTTACACCTTACGAAGACTTTTTATATTTTGAAAGTTCATCATACTCAAGTGGTTCAAATGGACAATTTCACGATACCAGTTGGCCTAAAACAAACTCAACCGAACCATATAGATTAGAACATACTTCTGGTTCTACCGCTACTACTTGGTTTGATAATATGATTTCAAGTGCTTCAACATATGATTTTAATAATCAGGACTCTCTTAGAAATACTTTACCAGAACACGTGAATCAAGACCCAAGTAATAATGTATTTTTAGAATTTATGGATATGGTTGGTGAACAATTTGATGAAACTTGGTCATACATCAATACACTTACTGATATTAATCTTAGAGTTAACAATGTTTCAGAGGGTATTTCAAAGGATGTAGCTAAACATTATGCTGAAGCACTTGGTATAAAATTATTTAGTGGTAATGACTTAGTAGATTTATCCGAATACCTACTTGGAAAAAATACTGATGGAACAGATAAAAATGAGTCCAGTGGTGAAGCTCTAACAGAGGAAATATGGAAACGATTATTAACAAACTTACCTTTCTTTATCAAGACAAAGGGAACAGAAAGAGCATTAAAGGGAATTTTAAATTGTTATGGTATACCAAGTTCAGTATTGAGAGTTCGTGAGTTCGGTGGACCAGATAAAGGAACAAGAGTAAGTTATGAAATTAAAAGAAAGTTTACAAGAGCATTAGATTTTAAAGCAGGACAATACATTAAAACAGATTGGAAGACCTACAATAGTTTATACCCAAACACAACAGAATTTAGATTTAGAACACCTTATAGTGTGGGTTCATCAGGTTCAATGGTGTTGGTTCAGAAGTCAGGTTCCGGTGCAGGTAGTGGAGGAAACTGGGCAATATCATTACAAGATAATGGAACGAATGATAATTATGGATATTTAAGATTTTCAATAAGTGCTTCTGACGGAACATCTCAATTTATTACATCATCATTACAACAATTTTACAATGATGAAATGTGGTCGGTTATGTTGACCAGAAAACTTGCAGGTGGTAATGAAATATCAAGTGAATTAGTATCACAGGATACGACCTACGAGTTAACAACTAAACAATACGATTCAACAAGACAAAGAATTATTTATGAAGACACAATAGCTTCGTCATCTGCAGCAATATCTAAGTTTAACTCAGCATATACTGCATCTGGTCACTTATACTTAGGTGGAAGTGGAACAGGAAATCACGGAACACAATTTAGTGGTTCTATGATGGAGTTTAGATTATGGAGTGAAGCGTTGAGTGGTAGTGTATTTAGTAACCACACCAGAGTTCCAAAGGCATACAACGGAAACTTTAGTTCATCAGCATATGATAATTTGTTATTAAGATTACCATTAGATGATAATAAAAATTTACAAACCAATCCTACCGCATCAAATATTGCACACTTAAATATTTACTCTGGAAGTTACCTTGGTAGTCAAATTAATGGGTTTACAGGAAACTTTTACAGAACAATAGTAGACCAAGAAAAACTAAAAGTTCCTAATATGGGAATTAGAAGAAATGCAACTAAAATTAGATTGGAGAATAACTCAATTCCAAGTGATACAAACTTATCACCAGATATAAAACAAGAGGAATCGTCACAAGATTTTGCACCAATTGATAGTAATAAATTAGGAGTTTATTTTTCACCAACCGATGTAATAAATGAAGATATCATTTACACATTCGCAGATTTTAATTTTGATGACGAAATAGGAGACCCACGAGACGAGTATGAAGATAGTTATCGTGGACTACAAAATACCAGACACACATACTTTAAAAGATATAAAGGTGGTCGTAATAACTTCTTTGATTATCTAAGAATATTAGATTTCTATGATGATAGTGTGTTTGAAGTATTGAAACAATTTATACCAGCAAGAGCTAAATCAGATTTAGGTAATTTGATTGAACCTAATTTGTTGGAAAGAAATAAACAAAGATTTAATAGAAAGATTGAAACTACACAACCATATTATGAAAACGCTAATGATGAAGAAGTAGGTATACAAATTACAAGATTTATAAGTGGTTCTAATGATAACAATGTTAAATTGTCAGGAGAGTTTCCATATCACGAAAGTGTAATAGCATACGCAACTGAATCTATTTATAGAGGTAGTGCATTCAATACTCTGGTTCATATAAATGAAGTCAATCCAAGAGATGTTGACAATATGACTTATGCAACTGCAAGTGTGACTCGTGGTGGAACAAACATTGAATTTACAGAAGCCGTTCAACCATTCATCAGTGCATCAAGACTATCTGATACTAATGAGGTTAGAGAGTTTTACTATACAAGTTCGTTGAGTATATCAACTACAAATGGGTTTGGAGAAAACTTCAAATATCCAGGAGGACTCTACATATATAGTTCATCATTCGAACCAACAGATTTAGAAAGAAGTAGTGGAAAAGGTGTTGCAGATAGATTATATTTCTTAGGAACACAATTAAACAGAACTTCAGACTTAAATGGTGAAGAACCAGTTTCAATTACCTTTACAAATCCAACTAAGTTGGTAACACAATCACCAGGAGAATCAAGACTAAAAACAGAGTAATAAAATTTAACTTTCTTATATTTATTATTGATTAAATATAGTTATATTTTTATTATCATAGGAGCAAAATAAAATGGGATTTTTAGACAACACATCGATTACAGTAGACGCTATTTTAACAAAAAAGGGTCGTGAAAAATTAGCACAGAACGGAGATTTAAACATTACGCATTATGCATTTGCAGATGACGAGATTGACTATGGACTATATGACGTTAGTCATCCAAACGGGTCATCTTATTATGGTGCAGTCTTAGAAAATATGCCAGTATTAGAAGCATTCACAGACGAAACACAGGTGATGAGATATAAATTATTCACTGCATCCAAAGACTTACCAAGACTTTCAACAGTTCATAATGTAAGGGGACCACTCGTATTAGACTTGGGCACATCTGGAGAGGTTGTTAGACCAAACACTGACCCAAGTGATACCGATGATACATACGATTTCTTACTTCTAAACAAAGATGTTGCTTCAATGATAAGTGGAACAAATGTCGGTAGTTTTAGAAGAGATGGTAGAAGTCAAGTCATCCGAGGTGTAAAAGAAGTTAATTTAACAGCAACAGATAGAAGTGGTGAAACCAACCCAATTATCAAAAGTGTGTTATTCGTTACTTCAAGAAACACCGGTGCAACAACAAGTGTAGTAATTCAAAATAATTCAACAGGACAATTCCCAGCATAAGGGGTATAGGAGTATATTATGGCAGACGTACCAAAAGAAAATGGAAATGGAAACGGAAGTGGAGGAGGAACTGGTGGTGGAGCTGGAACTGATTTCAATTCAATAGACATTCCAATAACAACATCAGCTAGAACATTAATAGCGAACTCAACGGGTGCTGCAGTAGGTAAACAAATTATTGTTCCCTTCGTGACAGAATCTACTTTTAATGCAAGGTTTGGACCACTTACATCGTTAGATACATTATTAGCTGAAGTCGACATATATAATGATTCATTAAATGATGGTGATAATGATGATGATAATAATGGTGATGGTGATACATCATTTTCTACTAAACTATACAACCCATTTAATTCTACGGATATAGCACAGGTTGACAAACAAACTATTACATCTGGACTATTCAGTAATGGTTCAGCAACCTTAACAGGTTTATTTACCGCATCACTACAAGGTAGTACAACAGCTTCTTATGTTGAAGTATTTAACGCAAATCCATCAACCGACACAACTGCACAAGTTCAGTTTGCATTAGGATATGCACACATTGGTGGAAGTGGTTCAATTGGAAACACAACCAAGACAACTTCAGGAAACAGAGAAAGTGCAGCACTATATCGTCAATTTAGAAATGTTATATTGGCACCAAATGAAAAAAGATTTAAATTTACTTCAGCACCCGATACATTAGCTACCGGTTCCGAAGACTTTTATTTCTTGGCTTTCAATAGAGCACAGATGAGAGAAAAGGTTGACCCAGGTAATTGGGAGATAAGACTTAATTCATCTGCACACGGAGCAATAAGACTGATTGATGATAGTGGAGCAACCACTAACCCAGATGTAAATGTTTCTGGTCGTGTGTTTAATATTGTTTCGGGTTCTCTTTCAACTGGAACTGCAGTAATCAAAACTACGGCAGCTGCTGAAACAGATAACGGAGCTCCAGGATTATTTTATCCTGACTTAGGTATTTTGATATTCAATCCAGAGTGGTTAAAAGTAGGAGTGGGAGCTCAACTTACACCACCAAGAAGTGCAAATACATTTGACAACCAAGCAAATAAATTCTTTTTAACATTTGCTACTGGTAGTACTGGTAGAACACCATATGTTCAGGCTCGTAGAGAAGAACAAATAAGTTCAGTAAGTTATTTTGCTAGAGCAAGAAATGACCAATTTAATTTTAGTTCAAATCCAACTTATTCTACTGGTAGTTCAGTAACTAACGCTAATGGAGATGTAACAACAACAAGTGGATTATTTAAAGTTCCTTCTTTTAAAGGAGACCCAAGAGCATATATTACACAGGTAGGATTATATGATGGTGAGAATGGAGAACTTGTAGCTGTTGCAAAACTAAGTCAACCAATATTAAAATCTTTCTCAAGGGAAGCAGTCGTTAAAGTTAAGTTAGATTATTAGGAGTTCATAATGTCAATTTACAAGACTCTTGAAATTTCTGACCAATTCAAAAGAGTATTTGAAACCAACAAAAATTTCAGATTCAATCAAAATGATAGTGGTAGTGGAATATTTGCCATCAAAGCTAGAGATAAAAGTTTTAGAAACTATAACTCTGGTTCAGATGAAATCACTACTATTACAAGTGGTTCAATATCTACGAACTACTTTGGCCTTCCAACTTGGAATCACATCAACACACGATATTACAAACACATCACACAAGAAGATAAACCACTTATACCTTATCAATCATTTGATATAAGACCACACCAATCAAGAAGTCTACACCTATCATCATCAGTGTTTAGTATTACACGAGATGTTATTGGGGAAAAAATAAAACCAGGTACAATAAAATTAACCGATACATCCAATGGTAAAACTATTGACATCAGAGATGATGAAGATGGAAATCTTTATGACTTTAATTTTTCTTCAAGTTTTGCAGCACATAAGTCAAGTTCTTTTGATATGAGTCAAGGTATTGATGCTGAAGGAAGTGGTAGTGTAATTGGTAATGCATTTTACTCTGATGGAATATTAGTGGTGAACCAAAAAGGTACTTATAAAGATGTGGGATTCGGAACTGGATTTACTTTACGATACCAATCAACCCACAAGATAACAGAGTATGAATATGTTTTAAGAGCTCCTGCAGGTGAGTTCAATATGACTTCTAATATCAGTGTAACAAAAGGTAGAGCAGGTAATATTAAAGTTCCACAAACAAGTTCTGATGCAACCGATACTGATAGAAGTTGGATTTACAACTTATTCCCACCACACCAATCACCAGGTAATTATGGAACAGGAAGTTTCCAATCACAATACATACCAGCAACTCAATCAATTGATGAAATCACAGGTTCATCTTGGTATCCATATGTATCACAAATGGGTATCTATGATATTGAGGGAGACCTAATTGCAGTTGCTAAACCAGGACAACCGGTCCAACTATCATCAACACTCTCAACTACCTTCGTAGTTCGTTTTGATGTGTAATCTTTACTAATCTTATATTTATTATTGACATAAATTCAATGGAGAAAACAATGTTTCAGTTTATGAAAAAAATGGTTATGACATCAGTTATGTTTGGACTTGTCTTTGGACAATCCCCAATCATAAGAGTAAAACAATTAGGTAATTGGGATTCACCACAAACTTGGTGGAAAAACTCAGTTACTCAAGATTTAGATGATTTTTTAG
>VMHT01189280.1_pt1 | contig 10764 bp, 9 predicted proteins | sample 4693611 | NCBI WGS metagenome assembly VMHT01 (sample SAMN12280063, study PRJNA550983) | marine metagenome | isolation source: seawater sampled from same location over 5 years 0.02-0.2 micron viral filtrate | place: USA: collected off the coast of southern California halfway between the port... ... | reverse complement strand
TTTAACTCAGTCTGAAAAAAACTTATTAACACAAATTTTTAGATTTTTTACTCAAGCTGATGTTGAGGTGCAAAATTGTTACTTAAGACATTATACAACTGTATTTAAACCAACAGAAGTTTTGATGATGATGACTGCTTTTGCTTCAATGGAAACAGTTCACATTGCCGCTTACTCTCATTTACTTGATACTATTGGAATGCCTGAGTCAGAATATTCAGCTTTCATGAAATATAAAGAGATGAAAGATAAATATGACTATATGCAAGATTTTAATGTAAATTCAAAAGAAGATATTGCAAAAACAGTTGCTGTATTTAGTGCTTTTACAGAAGGCCTTCAGTTATTTGCAAGTTTTGCAATTCTTTTAAACTTCCCAAGACATAATAAAATGAAAGGAATGGGTCAAATCGTAACTTGGTCAGTTAGAGATGAAACTCTTCACTGCAATTCAATGATAAGAATTTTCAAAGAGTTCATAAAAGAAAATCCTGAAATATGGACACCAAAATTAAAAAAAGAGCTCTATGAAGCCTGCAGAACTATTATTGAACATGAAGATGCTTTTATTGATCTTGCATTTGAAATGGGTCCAATGGAAGGTTTAACAGCGAAAGATGTTAAAAACTATATTAGATTTATTGCAAACAGAAGGTTAGACCAACTTGGTTTAGAGGCAATTTATGATGTTCAAAAAAATCCTTTAGGATGGCTTGATACGATGTTAAATGCAGTTGAACACATGAACTTTTTTGAAGGTCGTGCAACTGAATATTCTAAAGCGTCAACGCAAGGTACTTGGGTAGAGGCATTTAGTTAATTATAAAAGTGAAAATAAATTTTTTATTTTTTTTTATTCTTTTATTTTTTTTAAATAGCTGTAACACAGTCACAGGTACTGTTGAAGGTACTGCGAGAGGTATTTATAAAGATGTTAAAACTTTTCATCACTATTCAACTTGTGTTTTTACAAAAAAACAGTGTGGTGATTTAGACTTAGAATAATTATTAGTGATCTTTTTTAATCTACCCAAAGATGCTGCAAGATTAATTGTTTTACAAAGAATCGAACTTATTAGCCCATTTTTCCTTAGGTTAAGAAAGTTTTTTGGTAGGTATTTATTTTCAAATATTTTTACTAAATATTTTTTAAATTCTAGTCTAATTGGAAAAAAATATTTTGAAGTTATGTTAAAAGAATTTTCAACAATTGAAAAATTTATAGACTCTAACGACAAATCTTTTTTAAGCATTGGTGGAGGTATGGGTGGTCTTGAGTTAATAATTAATCAGACTTTTAAAAATAACAAATACTATTTTATTGAAAGAAACTATGTCTCTAAAAAAGTAAAATATGGCTGGGGAGGCATGGTTAATGAAGAGGCTTATAACAATTTAAATTTACAAAAAATTTTTTTAGAAATGAATGATATGACTAAAGATCAAATTAAAATATTTGACTATGATAAAGATAATTTACCTGAGAAAAAGTTTGATGTTATCATTTCTCTTTTATCTTTAGATTATCATTATGATTTTAATATATATGCTGAATATTTAAAAAAAGTTTCACAAGTAAATACCAAAATAATATTTGACACGATTAGAGCTGAATACTTTAAAAAAATTTTCAACAAAGTTGAAATAATTGGATCTGACACAAACACTGTACACAAATCAAAAAGAATAATTTGTAGTCAATTTTTATCTTAGATGTTATCTTTGATTTAACTCCAAAACTTTTCTGTGTTTTGGGCCACTATATTTGGAAAGTGGCCTAATTAACTTATTAGCAGCATGTTGCTCCATTATATGTGCAGACCAGCCTGTTATCCTAGAAGTGACAAATATAGGTGTAAAGAAATCTGTATCAAAGCCCATCAAATGGTATGTGGGTCCTGTTGGATAATCAACATTAGGATGAATATTCTTTCTCTCTATCATTACTTTTTCAACAATGTCATAAATTTTTTCGAATTTCTTATCTTTTTTAATTTTTGCAACTTTTCCAAAGTATTTCCTCATTGTAGGCACTCTAGAGTCCCCGCTTTTATAAACTCTATGTCCAAAACCCATAACAACATCTTTATTGTCTAAAGCCTCATTTATCCATTTAAGAGCTTTTTCTGGTTTCTTTATTTTATTCATCATATGCATAACTTCTTCATTTGCTCCACCATGTAATGGACCTTTCAAGCTAGCTATAGCCCCAGTGATTGCGCCATGAATATCAGATAAACTACTTGTAATAGTTCTCGCGGTAAACGTTGAGACGTTAAAACTATGTTCAGCATATAAGATTAAAGATACATCAAAAGCTTTAACTATTTCTTTTTGAGGAACCTTTCCAAAACACATATAAAAAAAGTTTTCGGAAAAAGTTAAATCTTTTTTAGGTTTAATAATTTTTTTACCTTTTCTAATTCTATAAAAAGCAGCTAATGCTGTAGGTGTTTTAGAAAAAATTCTCAACGCTTTTCTCATATTTGCCTCTGGAGAGGAATCTTGAGTTTCCTTATCCTCCAATCCCATTACACTCACAGCAGTTCTTGCAACATCCATTGGGTGTGATTTTTTTGGCATATGTTTAATTATTTCATATAAGTTTTTTGATAATTCTCGATTACTTCTTTCTTCCTTTTCAAATTTTTTTAACTCAATTGAGTTTGGTAAATCCTTATTTAAAATCAGATAAGCAACTTCTTCAAATCTACAATATTCACATAAATCTTGAGCTGCGTACCCTCTATAAGTTAGAGAGTTAATTTCTGGCATTACTTTTGAAACTTCAGTTTCATCAACGACTATACCAAGTAATCCTTTTTTAATCTCATCACTCATTATTCATGTCCTTCTGTATTAAAATTATAAATTTTTTCATCTAAGCTGTTGTATTTTTCGTAATCAACAAGTTCATACAACCTTTTTCTAGTTTGCATTTTATCAATAATATTGTTTTGGTGTCCATCTGCATAAATGTCTCTCAATCCATCCTCAACATTTTTCATAGCTAGTCTTTGAGTTGTAACTGGATAAATAACTATATTGTAACCAAATTTTTCTAATTCTTTATAATTGAATAGCTTCGTTTTTCCAAACTCTGTCATGTTAGCTAGTAAATAACAAGAAAGTTTTTTTCTTACTTTTTCAAAATCTTTTTCATCATGTAATGCTTCTGGAAAAATTATCTCAGCTCCTGCATCAATATATGCTTTGCATCTATCTATCATCTTATCAATACCCTCTACACTTTTTGCATCAGATCTTGCAATAATTTTGAAATTATCATCTTTTTTTGCAGTTACACATTCTTTAATCTTTTTAACCATTGCTTCAGTTGAAATTAGTTCTTTATTATCTAAATGCCCACACCGTTTTCTCTCAATTTGATCTTCTAAATGTACTGCTGTAATTCCAAATTGTTCAAAAGTTTCAATTGTTTCTTTACAAGATTTAAATCCAGTATCTATATCCACGATTGTTGGAAGATTAGTTACTCTTGAAATTAAGTATGATCGGGTGCTTACATCTTGTAATGTTGTTAAACCAATGTCCGGAATCCCCAGATCATTTGCCATCACACCACCTGAAACATAAACAGCATCGTAACCAATCTCTTCAATCAATTTTGCAGTTAAGGGGTTATAAGCACCCGGAACTCTTAAAATTTTTTTTGACTTTAATTTATTAACAAAATCTTCTCTTTTTTGACTCGGTTCCTTTTCAATAAAGTGCATTAAAAAATTCCTTTTTTTAAATTTCTTTTTAATTGACTCTTTTTAACCTCTATATTTAATTTATTAAGTTGACCTGATTTCAATTTTTTTAGATTCTGTACTGTCTTTAAAAATCTATCACTTTCTTTTTTACTTAATATATTCTCGGTTAAAGTTAAAAATTTATTAATATAGTTTTTTCTTTTAAAAGGGCGAGCACCATAAGGATGAGCATCAGCAACACCCTGTTCTTCAGCAATTTTTTTACCATTTTTAAGAGTTATTACTACTTTCGCACCAAATGCTTTTTTCTTCGGGTTCTGATCATGATATCTTTTGGTCCATTTTTTATCTTCATATGTTTTTATTGATTTCCATATTTTAATTGTACTTTTTTTCTTGGCTCTAGTTTTTGTATAAGATTTTACATGATGCCAGGTGCCGTCCTCTAAGGCTACAGCAAATATATACATTATTGAGTGATCCAATGTTTCTCTACTAGCATTTGGATCCATCTTTTGAGGATCATTCGCCCCTGTACCGATGACATAATGAGTATGATGACTAGTAAAAATATCTATTTTTTTAATTTGATTTAAATTTTGAACTTTCTTCTTTAGTTTTTTTGCTAAATCAATCAACGCTTGGGATTGATATTCAGCAGAATATTCTTTCGTATAAGTTTCAAGAATCGCTTTTTTAGTTTCACCTTTTTTAGGAAGAGGAACTTTGTAAAATGCTTTTTTACCATCAAGGATTCTTGCTATTACACTATCTTCGCCTTCATAAATCGGACTTGGCGCTCCTTCTCCACGCATAACTCTATCCACAGCTTCTATTGCAAGTTTTCCTGCATGCGCTGGAGCATATGCTTTCCAACTTGAGATTTCACCTTTTCTAGATTGTCTAGTAGAGATAGTTGTGTGCAATGCTTGTTGTACTGCTTGATAAATAGTTTCAGTATTTAATCTTAACATTGAACCTATGCCTGCTGCTACACTTGGACCTAAATGAGCTATATGATCGATTTTGTGTTTATGTAAACAAATTCCTTTCACTAAATTAACTTGAACTTCATAAGCAGTTATAATTCCTCTTAAAAGATCAAGACCACTTTTTTTGTTTTGTTGCGCTACACTTATGAGAGGAGGAATATTATCACCAGGATGGCTATAATCTGCTGCTAAAAATGTGTCATGAAAATCAAGTTCTCTTACAGCTGTACCATTAGACCAAGCTGCCCATTCACAATCAAACTTTAATTTACTGTTAACACCAAATAATGTTGCTCCATTTTTTCTGGAGTGTTTCAAAGCCATTTCTCTAGATGAAATAACTGGTCTTCTATTAAGTGATGCGATTGCAACAGACGCATTATCAATAATTCTATTGATTACCATCTCAATAGTTTCTTTGTTAAGCTTAGCATTATCACTAGCTATTTCTGCAATTTTCCATGCAAGTTGATTCTTTTTTGGCAAATGAATTTTAGATGGGTAAACTTTAATTTTATGAACTATCAAAAAAACTCCTAATTAACGTGGTTGTTTTTAATAGTTAAAAAAAAATAATCAATATTAAAGATATTTCGTAATAATTTTTTCTATACCTATAAAGTCTTTTATCAAGTGATTGTGGTAAATTTCGGTTGTATTTTTTTCTGTATACCCGTCTTCCAGTAAAATTATAGGTATCCCCGCATCTTTTGCTGCATTTGCATCAGTTTCACTATCACCAATCATTAAAGTTTTATTGATATCACCATCTAAAATTTCAATAACAGAAGTTAAATGCCTTGGGTCGGGCTTGCAATATTCAAAAGTATTATGTCCAGCAACATATTCAAAAAAGTCATAAATACCAATTTTTTTTAAAAGATCTACTGCCAAATGTTCCTGTTTATTTGTACATACCGCCATTGAAATATTTTTTTCTTTGGACCATATTAAAAATTCTTTTACACCGTTTATTAATGTACTTTCGTTAACAATATTTTTTCCATAAAAATTAACAAATTCTTTTACCATTTCCTTTTTGATATTTTCATCTTGAACTTTTCCAAACTCTTTTTTTGCTTGTCCCCAAATAGACCTCCCAAGCATTGCACCAGCACCCTGACCTACCAAATTTCTTATTTCATCAGTCGATTTTGTAGGATATCCAAATTGCTTCATTACATGATTGTGAGCACGCATTAAATCAGGCGCTGTATCGACTAAAGTTCCATCTAAATCAAAAAGAACTGTAAATTTTTGTTTCATAATCAAAAGTATTTTTAAGAAATATTTTGTGAATTAAGAAAGATATATACTTAATATAAAGAATTTCAAAGATGAAAGAATTAAATTTAAAAAATTTTCAAACTAACTTAAGAAAAAAATTCTTAAAACTAGGTGTTAAAATGATAGGGCCTGAAACAATCTTTTTTTCTAATGATACAAAAATTGGCAAGAATGTAACTATTGAACCTTATGTGGTAATTGGTTCAAAAGTAAAAATAGGTAATAATGTAACAATTAAATCTTTTTCACATTTAGAAAGGTGTAAAGTAGAAAATCAAGTTGATGTTGGTCCATATGCAAGAATAAGACCTGGCACAATCCTAAAAGAGGGATCTAAAGTTGGTAACTTTGTAGAAATTAAAAAAAGTATTCTAGGAAAAAAATCTAAAGTAAATCATTTAACATATATAGGCGATAGTACTATCGGTAAATCAGTTAACATTGGTGCAGGAACCATTACTTGTAACTATGATGGAATTAAAAAAAGCAAAACAAAAATAAAAGATAATGTTTTTATAGGATCAAATTCATCCTTGGTAGCTCCACTTACAATTGAAGAAGGAAGTGTAGTTGGAGCAGGTTCAGTAATTACTAAAAATGTGAAAAAAAAATCTTTAGCTTTATCAAGGAGTGCTCAAACTGAAATTAAGAATTATAAAAGAAAGAAAAAAAAATAATGTGCGGCATAATAGGAATTAATAGCAACAAACCTGTGTCAGGTTCAATTATAAATTCATTAAAAAAATTAGAATATAGAGGCTACGACTCAGCTGGCATAGCCACACTTTCTAGTGGCTTGATAAATGAAGTTAAATCTGAAGGAAGAGTAGATAAACTTGAGAAGAATTCTTTAGTTCAAAATATGGAGGGCACTATAGGCATTGGTCATGTTAGATGGGCAACTCATGGATTGCCTAATAGTATAAATGCACATCCTCATTCTTCTCAAAATGTTTCTGTAGTTCATAATGGTATAATAGAAAATTCAACATTATTGAAAAAATTTTTGGTAGGTAAGGGTCATAAGTTTAAATCTCAGACAGACACTGAAGTAATTGTTCATTTGATAACTGAACATTTAAAAACTGATGATATTGTAAATTCAATTCAAAAAACTTTAAAATCCCTTCATGGAAGTTTTGCTTTAGGAATTATATTCAAAGATCAACCAGATTTAATAGTAGGAGCAAGAAGAGGATCACCATTAGCCGTTGGTTACGGACCTAATGAAAATTATTTAGGTTCAGACTCTTATGCGCTTAAATCAATGACTAATAAAATTACATACCTTAACGATGGTGAATTTTGTATCATAAAAAAAGATCATGTAGAGTTTTTTAATGAGGATGGAATAAAGATAAATAAAAAAGTTTTAGAGTTATCAGCTGATGAGGAAAACTATGATAAAGGAGATTATAAACACTTCATGGCTAAAGAAATTGAAGAACAACCTATTACTTTAAAAAATGGAATTAAAGAATATGTAGATAATGCCAACAATGACATTAATATTTACAACTTTCCATGGAAAATAAATGATATTTCTTCAATTACTCTTATTGGTTGTGGCACAGCATATCATAGTTGTTTGATGGCCAAATATTGGTTCGAGGAACTAACTTCACTTGATGTGAATGTAGATATAGCATCTGAATTCAGGTACAGAAAAAATAGATTTAAAAAAGAGACACTATATGTGTTTGTTTCTCAATCTGGTGAAACGGCAGATACTTATGCAGCATTAGATCTATGTAGAAAAAATGGAATGAAAACATGTGCAGTAGTAAATGTTATTGAAAGCTCTATCGCAAGAGATTCTGAATTTGTATTACCTATTCATTGTGGAACAGAAATTGGTGTAGCTTCAACTAAGGCTTTCTTAGGTCAAATATTAATACTTTATATATTATCTTTAAAACTAGGATTATTAAGAAAAGATTTAGAAAAAGGCCAATTTAATGAAAAATTAAAAGATTTAAAAAATTTACCAAAATTAGTTGAACAAACTTTATTGATTGATAATAAAATACAAACAATATCAAATACATTCAATGAAGCTAAAGGCTCTATGTTTTTAGGGAGAGGTTTTTCATATCCTATTGCATTGGAAGGAGCTCTCAAGTTAAAAGAATTATCATATATTCATGCTGAAGGTTACCCAGCTGGAGAAATGAAGCACGGACCACTAGCTTTAATAGAAGAGGGTATGCCAGTAGTAGTTTTAGCACCAAGAGATAATTATTACAAAAAAACGATTTCAAACATGCAGGAAGTAATTGCAAGAGGAGCAAAAGTTTTATTGATTACAAACAAAAGTAATGACGAAGTAGTTTCTGAGAATATTTGGGAAACATTGGAAGTTGAGAGCGCTAATGAAGATCTTTTACCCTTCCTATTAACAATCCCTTTGCAAAAACTAGCTTATTATTCTGCTTTAAAAAAAGGTTTTGACATAGATAAGCCAAGAAATTTAGCTAAATCTGTTACCGTTGAATAAAACAAAAACTCTGATACAACAATCTTAGGTTGAACATGAAAAATTGGAAAGTAAATAGCTGGAGAAAATTTCCAGTAAAACATATTCCGGAATATCCGGATAAAAAAGAACTAGATCAAGTTTTAAATAAAATTAAAACTTTTCCTCCTCTTGTTTTTGCTGGAGAAACTAGACACTTAAAACAACAACTTGCAGATGTTGTTGATGGAAAGGCTTTTTTGTTACAAGGTGGTGATTGTGCCGAGAGTTTTGCTGAATTCCATCCAGATAATATTAGAGATACATTTAAGCTGATGTTGCAAATGTCGTTAGTTCTTACATATTCAGCTTCGCTACCTGTTGTCAAGCTAGGGAGAATTGCTGGACAGTTTTCAAAACCTAGAAGTTCACCAGTTGAAATAAAAGATGGTGTTGAATTACCAAGCTATTTAGGTGACAATATAAATGGAATAGAGTTTAACGAGAAAGCAAGGGTTCCTGATCCAAAAAGATTATTCAAAGCCTATTCTCAATCAGCAGCTACTTTAAATTTAGTTAGAGCTTTTTGCCATGGTGGTTTTGCTGATTTAAAAAAAGTTCACACATGGAATTTAGGTTTCATTAAAAAAAGCCCTGAAGCAAAAAGATTTAAAGAATTAGAAGATCAAATTGCAAATGCTTTAGCATTTATGGATGCATGTGGAATTAATTCAGACTTTAATAGAAGATTAAAAACAGTAAATTTCTGGACTTCGCATGAAGCTTTATTATTACCTTTTGAAGAGTCTATGACAAGAACCGACTCAACGACTGGTGAAAATCATGATACCTCAGCACACTTTGTTTGGATTGGTGATAGAACTAGACAATTAGATGGAGGACATGTTGAATTTTGTAGAGGAATAGAAAATCCTATCGGAATTAAGTGCGGACCAACATTAAAAGCAGATGATTTAATTAATTTGTGTAATAGAATTAATCCTCAGAATGAAAAAGGTAAAATTACATTAATATCAAGATTTGGTTGTGATAATGTTTCTAAACATTTACCTAAATTAATTAGATCTATTAAAAAAGAGGGATTAAACGTAATTTGGTCATGTGATCCTTGTCATGGAAACACAATGCAAGCTTCAACAGGTTTTAAAACAAGACCATTCAATAGTGTCTTAAAAGAAGTTAAGAATGTATTTGCTTGTCATCAAAGTGAAGGTAGCTATGCAGGTGGTTTACATATAGAATTAACTGGTCAAAATGTGACAGAATGCACTGGTGGTGCACAAAAGATTTCAGAAAAAGATTTATCTTCAAGATACCACACTCACTGTGATCCAAGATTAAATGCTAATCAAGCTTTAGAATTAGCATTTTTGATTTCAGATGAGATAAAAAAGAATAGCAGCTATTCCAAAAGTGCTATTCAAGCGGCATCTTAAGCCATTGTTTTCTAACATTAGGTGATTAAATATAAATTATGAGTCCTTCAGAAAAAACAAAATATATATCAAATTGGATCAAATCATATGTTGATCAAATGCCAATTAAAGCACAATCTTTAGTTATAGGTATCTCTGGTGGAATTGACTCTTCTGTATCAAGTACTTTAAGTGCAATGACAGGTTTAAAAACAATTGTTTTATCTATGCCAATAAAACAAAAAGAAAATCAGCATGATTTAAGTTTAAAACATCAAAAATGGTTAATGGAAAAATTTAAAAATGTAGAAGCACATACAATAAATTTGGATAAATTGTTCGAGTCATTCTCATCTACTCTTAATAAATTTGACAATGAACATGGGTTTGCAAATTCTAGAGCAAGACTAAGAATGGTAACTTTATACCAAGTAGCTGCTGCTCATAAAGGAATAGTGGTAGGAACTGGTAATAAAGTTGAAGATTTTGGAGTCGGATTTTACACAAAATATGGTGATGGTGGAGTTGATATTTCGCCTATAGCAGATTGTAATAAAACTGAAGTGTGGGAACTAGGAAAAGAATTGGGGATATTAAAAGAGATAATAGATGCACCGCCAACAGATGGTCTTTGGGATGATGGTCGAACTGACGAGGGTCAACTTGGTTTTAAATATGAGGATTTGGAAGATGCAATGAAAAATCCAGATTCACCTCATAGACAAGAATACGAAAAAATTAGAAAACAAAACTTGCATAAAATGGAGCCTATTCCAGTATGCAAGATTCCTAGTTAATCAATTAGATTAACAAATCAATAAATAAGGTATATTTCTTAATCAACTAAAATGGATATTTTTTTAACAAATAATTTA
>VMHT01101901.1_pt1 | contig 10764 bp, 13 predicted proteins | sample 4693611 | NCBI WGS metagenome assembly VMHT01 (sample SAMN12280063, study PRJNA550983) | marine metagenome | isolation source: seawater sampled from same location over 5 years 0.02-0.2 micron viral filtrate | place: USA: collected off the coast of southern California halfway between the port... ... | reverse complement strand
GTACAATCTTCCTTGTCGATTCGTTGCGGCTGCTGATGCGGGTCTAACTAAATCGATTCGCTCTAAGCTTGATGGAGCTATTAAAGCATGCGCCCTCATCGGTGTAGACCCGGAGAGCGTTGCTAAAGTCTCCGAGCTTCGTGAGCAAGTCGAACGTTCGCAGGCTACTATCACGGAGGCCGATGACTCTGTGAGCTACACTATCACGCCGATGACTCTGCAGAAGAGGAAGGGTGCAAAGCGTAGCTAACAGCGCGTGAGTCTGTGAGATTGCCCGCCTCGTGCGGGCTTTCTTTTATCTAATGTGAGTGGTTGCGGGTTACATACAACTCACAGCTTGACAAAATATAAAAACTCACTTAACAAAAACCTGACAAGCCCAGGGGACCCCCCTCCCCCGGCCCCCCGGCGGGGGCGCCCGATGTATGTACTACGCAAGTATCCCGGTCTTATGAGTGCCCTAGGTACGTTTTCAACGCGCAGGCCAATTTTTGGGACTTTTCGATATTTGGGGAGATGTTATAAAGATCCAGGCATAATTAAGATAGAATGGAATTAATGCAGAATGCAATTGCGATAGTGGGAGTCTTTAGCATCATGGGGCTGTGGGGCGTTTGCTTGGCCGCTGGGCTGGTTGCCCTATGGGAGACCTTCGGTCCGGACATCATGGTGATTGTGGAGAGTCTTAAGCGCTGGTAGGTGTATTCAAGGAGGGATCCAGTCATGGCTAGACGGAATTTGAGCACTACAAGGCTCAGTACGAGGAAGAAGAAGACATCAATCGGGTCAAGTGTATATACAAAGACAGGCCGACCCGGTCCCCATGGGCAAAGTAAGCGATACAAGAAGAAGTATCGAGGCCAAGGGCGCCGGTAAGAGGGAATATGGCGAACCCAGCTGTGCATGCGCTCGTATTTCTGGCCGCGGTACTGATACCTGGGGGCTTATTGCTGTATTTTGCATGGAGAGCAACGCGAAAGTCTATCTCCTTTAAGGGAGAACCTAACCGTACAGCCTCTAAACAAGGATCTGAGGATTCAGAGTTCCCACTCCCAGATCCGGATGAAGCGCTCGAAGCATATCTTAAGGCCTTTCCTAAATATTCCAGGGATTCGCTCCGCGCGCGAAATCGATCTAAGCATTTGCGTTTGCAAACCACTCATCCCCGAAAAAAATCCCAGTAGAAATTTACAGCTTTTCATGTTTTGGCACAACATGTGCATAACTCCATAACAACTTTTGAAGGCTTTCTGGTATAATGCCTTCTACTTATGTCTGTTATGTTACGAAACGTCCTATCCTCCAACACCGAACTGACTGAAGCTGTCTTTTGGGTCTGTTGTGCCTCCATTGTTGGTAGCGGTGTATGGATCGCGCTACATATCTGGTAATGTTCCCCCTACCTTTTTTATCCCACTCACGCCATTACGGCTGCCTTTTAGCCTGTGGCCTTGGTTATACTGGAAACAACCTAGCAAACTGGGGTATTTCTGCAAGCGTCTGCGTTTTGACACACGAGATTACAATAGGACTTCGTTTTAAGAGTTTCCGCTAGACATCTCCACTGTGCTGCTATTAAATTGGCCGTAGACTACTTATTGTAGAATGTCTTTATTAACCACATTTCATGCTGCTATCCTGATAGCTTATTTTCTTATAGCTATCTGGCTCTTTAAGCGATGGAAAGACAATCAAATTGAAAAACACTTTAACGCTGTAATGCGCAAAAGCTTAAACAAATTTGCTACTGAAGTACGGAGCAACATAGAGAATAATGAAAAAATAGTCGCGGATGCCATGCAGTCGGTTGATCGCGCGAAGAAAGCTGTCTTAAGTGGCCTCGGCCCGGGTGCATACGCTGAGCCCCCTGCGTTCCACGAAGATGCCCCGATGCTGGCGTCTATCATGACTGCTCTGGTTTATAAGTATGGCGATATGTCCCTCGGTTTAGAAGATATGAAAAAAATTTCCGACGAAGATACGGTTTCGGTCTACGTCGATACCACCACTCAAGAATTGCTTTTGTCGACAAAAAATAGTCTTGACTCTGGGCTACCTACCATTGTTAACTTTTCCGGTAAGGATGATGAGACATACCATTAGTGGCTCGGAGTTGACTAAGTGGCCGTAGGAGATTTAGTACGTTGGTCGAAGACCAATCTAATCGGTATTGTTGTTGAGATCTTTGGAGATCTGGACCCGGACAATCCTTGGATTCGTGTTATGTTTCGAAAGGGCTCAAACCAGACAGCGCGCTGGTGTAAACTAACTGCTTTAGAACTAATACAAAAAGAGGGGGCCAAAATTGACCCCCTCTCCGGTAGCGCTTAAACTAGTACAATTGGGAGTTTATGAATCGCGCCAGAGATTATTGGATGCAAACTTAATTACCTCCTCGGCCGAGTCACCGTTATAACCATAATTGTCTATCAACGTTTGTACCATGGCACTAAACTTCTTCTGCTGTTTGACGTCTCGTGACTTACTCTTTGTTACGATCCGTGAGATATCTCTCACTGAAGCGACAAGCTTGCTTTCGATGGCCTCACGAAGAGGGCCATAAGAGCGCCAGTCAATCGTCTCATTGCGACGAAGCTTCGCAAACATATACGAAGTGATATCAGCACGGAAGTTATTCTTTGCTGAACCCTTGATACCAATTTGCTCTTCGATTGAGGCAAGAAACTTTTCATCTGGCTCCATCTCTTCGTTAGTGACACGGTCTTTAACCCTGGTATTATTAACATAAGCTTCTGCATGATCGAGGTAGTTGTTGAACAATGACTCTGCTTGTTCTTCATAAGCGGTGACAAAAGCTTTAGTAATCTCTTTCTCTAGAATTGAAAGGTACTCTTCATGGAGGGCCTTCTGTAGAAAGTGAAGACATCTCTTTCTTTCATCAGCATTAACGATCTGCTCTTTTACCTGCTTCATTAACGACTCTCGAATTGAGATGGGAGTAATCATGTTCTTTTCAGAGTCGGCCAAAGCAGCATCAATTGCCTTCATAACAAAGCGAGTAGAAATACCGGTCATACCTTCATCTTCCACCTCTTCACGAAGGTCTTTAATATCGACCTTTTTGATAAGCCCCTTCTCAACAATCTCTTCACCGTTATAGATTTTCATTTTGGTTAGTGGATCAACCTTGTTGGAAGGCTTGAGTCGAGATAGAACCGAGAACATCGCTGCAACTTCTAGAGTATGCGGAGCAATATGACTATCAAAATCAGAGCGGCCAATAAGCTTCTCATAGATCTTAACTTCCTGGTCAACCTCAAGGCAATAAGGAACATTAACTCGAACAATACGGTCAAGGATAGCCTCGTTGGTATGCTCAGATTTGAACTTGTTCCATTCTGCTTCGTTGCAGTGAGCTAGGATAACACCATCAAAATAGATCATTGCTTGCTTACCCGGGGAAGGAACGTTCTTCTCCTGGGTTGCAGTAATCATTGTGTGAAGGAATTCGATCTCATTCTTAAACACCTCAACAAATTCTACAATCCCGCGGTTACCAACATTGAAGGCACCATTAAGGGAAAGAACTCTTGGGTCATCTTCAGGATAAAGATCAAGTTTAGAAATATCTTCCGAACCAATCAGAAGACTTGTGTCTTGTGTGTTAGGATCCATCGGAGGAACAACACCAACACCCTTGCGGCCTCGTACAGAGAAAGCTGCTTCCGTAATCGGGAACTTAGTGTAGTCGCCGCCAAACTCATTAATAAGTCGGTGACGACATACAGGACAAAGATCTCCTTCGATTTTAATTCCGTATGCCTCGGCAAATTCCTCACGCAAAGAGCGCGGGATTAAGTGAAGTGGTTCTTCACGAATAGGGCAACCATCCAATACATGAATGGGTTCGCATTCTTCAAGAGCGCCCTTGATATGTTCTACGAGAGCTGACTTACCAGCACCCACTGGACCAAGAAGTAAGAGAACCTGTCGACTCTCTTCACCCTTCATGGCAGCCGAATGGAGGAAGCGAACAACTTTTTCTAGTGGCCGTTCCATTCCAAAGAACTGATCAGCGAAGTAGTCATATGTTTTCACTTTTTCGCCATTAAATAATTTGTTACAGCGAGAGTCGGTCTCATCTAAGATAGTGACGCCTTCTCCCAGAATCTTTTCATAGAGTCTTTTATGAGCCAGCGCAGGAATATTCCTATCTTTCTCAATTAGTTTTAGGTAATCTTCCAATACCCCGGAGAACTTTTCTTTCTTTTTACTCTCACGGTGCTCCCTAACCGATTCGAGAAATTTATTTGTTGTGGTCATGTTAAAACTCCCATACTTCATCTTCCACTATTGTAACTAGTTTAACGTTATCTCCCCAGAGCGTTTGAATGTGATCAAAAACTTTGCGGGCATAATTTAATTCTAAATCTCTTCCGTCGTGTTCGTGCACTAAAGCCAGAGTATTATCTTTTTCAATCTCGTCTACCATAACGATTGGAATTCTGTTCAGGCCTACATTGGTAAGCATTGCATCCCTTACGGCCTCCCAACCTTCGGCGTCGGCTATGTCATCTATCATACTTGCTTGTTTACTTTTCTTAAAGGAATAAGAAAAATAATTATGCTCACGCATAAATTCTTCATCGAGATAAAAACGAAGAAAAGTGATATCGTTATGAACTTCACGCAGTAGCATAGCCTCTTCAAATCCTTTTTCCTCAATAATTTTTTGAAATAAGGTATATCCTAAATGGTAAGGATTCAATTGACCCAAGTGAGGACGAATAACTTGATTGTGCAGTTTAATAAAGGGCAGATATAACGAATCTGGTAAATTAAGCTCATTAATAATTTTCTGATGGATAGTACAAGCCCAACCTTCGTTCATAATTTTTGTGAGGGCCTGAGGGATAAAATACTTTGATGATTCTTCAACGATAAGGATTAAGTTTCTTTCCCACTCTTCCAGGTGCTTGCTATGCTCTGCTACAAAACGTAAAATGTTATATTCTGGCCGAAGAGGAACTTTATTAAGATTGGGTTTATAATTGGGGTTGATGTCCATTATATCCCTTTCTACCTCTAAGAGTTCCGAGTGACTTTTGTAGGTGATCCCGGGGTACCGCGGTACTTGATACTTTACCGAGTGAGCAGCGTCTAGAATCTTCTCAACTTTATCGATACCGATTGAAGGGTCCTCAATAAGTTGTCTCACATACTTCGACGCGGATTTGAAGCTGTCAATAATGTTTTCAGGATCGGTGTGACGAAACATGCGATTAACTTTGAAAAAATCAGAGTGACCTACGCAATGTGACATGGTTAAGATATGAATATAAAGAGGATTTTCTCTCATTAAGTATGCTATACTTGGGTTCGAGTTGATAATCATCTCGTACGGCAGGCCAGTCTGGCCCATATTGTACAGAGTATGAGTTCTTTCATACTCTTTACCGTACGACCAGTGTCTATAATGGGTGGGTAGACCAGTATAGGCCATGGCACCGAGCATTTCAGCATAATCAATTATTTCATAATCGATAGGAAACCAGTCAAGGCCAAAGTCTTCGCCTACTTTACAAATTTTTTCGTCCCATTTCTGTAAGTCTGAGACAGTCCAGTCACTCATTATTTTTCACCCCCGCCAAACAATTGTCTAAAGGCCATCCAAATATGCTCAGGTTGACCAATCATAACCCTCTTGAGTTGATTATCGGTCAAGGGTCGCAATCTAACCCATAGATTTTCGAGGTTTTCATTTTTCCAGGCTGAAAAATTAGCCCATGGATATCCCCCGGATGACTGATCTTCAAGTGTACCATCATCCAGGCCTTCATAATTTTCATTAATTTCACAATAAGCGGTAAGTTGGCTTACTTTTTTCACCTCTTTGAAGAGATCGATACATTTTTCGTTGTCAGAGGCCCAGTTTTCACCGTCGCCGCAATAAAAACTATAGATATTCCATGAGTTGGGATGAAATTCTTTCTCCACAATCTCTAATTCTCGTTCCAAGGCTGATGAAACTATGGTTCCGCCATAAGTTCCGACTTTAAAGAAGTCATCCTCGGTAACTCGTTCGGCATGAGTGGAATGAGAGATAAAAACAACCTCAACACGTTCATACCGATGGTTAAGAAACTGAAATAAAAGAAAAAAGAAGCTTCGAGCAAGGAATTTTCGCTGCTGTGACATAGATCCGGAGACATCCATCAAGAAAAAGATGACTGCGGCACTGTTTTCTTTAGATTTAGGCTTAATATGATGATATTTTAGGTCATCTTTGTGAAAAGGGAAGCGTTCTCCGCTCTCGGGGTCGTGTGTACCGAGTTTCTCGGCCATCTTTTGTCTTCGAATCTTCCTTTTTAGAGTTTCTTTCTTGGAAAGGCGTGGTCGAATGCCTTGGAAGCGATATCCTTTGCGCTTGATGGTCTCTTCTGTAATAAAACGAAATTGCTTCTTCTCTAAATCAGGTAAATCAAGGTCTGCAAACAGATATTCAGCCAATTCTTCAAGGGAAACTTCTACATCATAATATTCTTCGCCTTTTTTGTCGCTAGCCTTTCCTGTACCTTGGCCTTGGCCTTGTGAAGCGCGCTTCTGACCAATTTTTTGCCCTCTTTTAAGTGTGTGATCACCTCCAGAGCCCACAGTTTTGTTTTTTTCACCGGTTCCGTAGACAAATCGGTATTCTTTGAGGCCTCGAACGGGAATCCGGATCTTTTTTTTCCCATTTTGGCCGATAATTGACTCTTCGGCCACTACATCTTTAATGGATTCTTTAATAGCGCGGTCAATTTTCTTCTTATGTCTTTCTCGATCGCTTGCAGCTCGATCGACAATCGATTTGTGTTTGCGGAATACGCTCATACAATAAATACTTTCTCATCTCATAAAACGGTTTAGTTTTTCTCTTTCTATCAGTATAATACAAATATGTTTATTTTTCAAGTCTTATCGTTAATTATTGTTGGACATTTTACTGCTGCGCTGCTGGTTTACCTCAATCATCGGTTTGTTTTTCACGGCAGATTGGGTAGAACTAAGCTTTTGAAGCGTTTGACCCGCTATCATACGTTACATCACCGGCACGCATGGGATGACCGGATGACAGAGTACATTGTGATGCCCAAATGGGCAAGATTTTTCTTTACATGGGTTTATATTGGAGTTGCGTGGGTTTACTTTCCCTTTGCTTTAGGTCTTTTGAGCTTTTCTTTGTATTATGCTTATAATCACCTTGCAATTCATCGGAAAAAGCATCGTGGACACTCATTTCACCATCATTCACTACATCATAGGCTCCCATCAAAGAATTTTTCTGGCATGTACCCCTTCATAGACAAACTATTCTCTAGTTACAGTGAGAGTAGACCTCACCTATGATTGTATGGAAAGCGTAAGCGTTTTAAAATTAGATTCCTCATTTAAGCCGATTGAGGTTGTTTCCTGGCAAGAAGCCTTTGTTTTGACATACGTGGGAAAGGCCTGGGCGGTAGAATACACCGATCAATGGGTACATTCGGCTAGTAATGCCTTTCAGGTGCCAGCTGTCATCGCATTGAAGAAGTATATTGATGAGAAATTCTTCACAATTACCTGTAGTCGTAAAAATATACTTTTAAGAGATAATAATGTATGTCAATACTGTCGGAATAAGTTTCCGGAGCATGAATTAACGATTGATCACGTAATCCCCCGATGCAAAGGCGGCAAAAATGTATGGAACAATGTGGCAACGGCCTGTAAGCCCTGCAATCAGCAAAAAGGGAGCCATCTTCCTGCCACTGCTCCCGTATCTCTCATGAGACAACCGAGGAAGCCTTCCTTTCGTGCTCTGATTAAAAAACGAATTGGAGGAGCTAATGCGAAGTGGGAAGAGTATTTATAAGACAGGAGACTTATTATGTCGCGCTACACATGGTTATTTGATCCAGGCCACGGAGGAATTATTGATGGAGTGTATCAAACTGCCGGAAAAAGGTCTCCCGCATTTCCTGATGGGTCCGTTTTATATGAAGGAGATTGCAACCGAGAGGTAGTTAATCGCTTGAAGAAATTTTGTAAGAATTCAAACTACGATTATGTTGATGTGGTGGATTCCTTGGAGGATGTTCCTCTGCGAACACGCATTCAGCGTGCTAATGCCATACACGCCGAAAAAGGTAATTGCATATACGTTTCCGTACATTGCAATGCTTTTGGAAACGGAAAAGATTTTAATAATGCCGCAGGGACAATTTGTTTTCACCACTATAAATCTAAAGTTGGTGGTCAGCTGGCTACCCGTTTGCAAAAACATTTAATGGATTTAACAAATTTTAAAGATAGAGGCATCCGCGCAAATGATACTTGGGCCAACTTTTACGTCTTACGAAAAACAAATATGCCTGCGGTACTATCTGAAAATGGCTTCATGACCAATTATAACGATGCAATAATGCTTATGGATCCGATGGTACGGCGCAATATTGCCTTAGCACATTATTCAATGATACAGGAAATAGAAGAAGATGGACTCTAAGAAAAAAAATGTAATATCAGAGCTAAGCTCCGCAATTTATGAATTGTCGCAGAAAGTAGAAAATCTTAAATCTAGATTGGACATTCTCTGCAAAGAGACAGGCGGTTGTGATACTATAAAAACTATAAACCAACATCTTGTTGGTAAATCCGCAAACGAGCTAAAGGCTCAGAAAGAAAAAACCCACGATGGAATTAATATCAACCCACTTTGTGAAAAAGAGTGACGTAGGATACCACGGTAATCTTTTTGGCGGAGTAATGATGGCGTGGCTGGATGAAAGTGCAGCAGCTTTCGCCGCACAAGTTGCCGACAGCCCGCGTATGGTTACTAAACACATCGCCGGTATGACCTTTGAAAAGCCCGCCAGGCCGGGTCAAATCATTAAGATATATGGAGAGGTCTGTAAGGTTGGGAAAACCTCTCTAACGCTAGCTATGGAGGCCCGGAGACATTCTGTCTACAATGGGACTCAGCGAGCGGTGGTAAGTACTAAAATGACCTTCGTTCGGATTGATGGAGATGGAGAGGCCATTCCCATATCTGAAAAAGTAAGACAAAGATACAGAGACCCGGAGGATTTTTCTTAAAATGGCTTATGTTGTAACTGAAGCTTGTATTAAGTGCAAGTATACTGACTGTGTGGATGCGTGCCCTGTATATGCTTTTCGAGAGGCGCCAAATATGCTTGTCATCGATCCAGAAGTTTGCATAGACTGTGACGCTTGTGCTCCTCTCTGTCCTGTTGACGCAATATATGGGGATTTTGAGGTGCCACCGGCCCAACAAGAATTTATTGAGATAAATGAAAGGTTGGCAGTTATTTCTCCGCCAATAGATTATGCAACGGAGCCTCACGCAGAAGCAGAGAAATATAAAAACGTCACAGATAAAAAACACCTCCTCTAATTAGTACAGGAGGTATGTCGCCATGTCACGTACAATTTTGTTAGTTTTATGCGCGTCTTTATTCGCGTGTACACCCCCTGGAGAGGAAAATAGTAGACACTTTAAGGATCTTGTTCCTTTGGATCACCAAGAGGAATTCGATCACGATGCGGTTGTCGAAACTAAGATTGGCAACTGGAATCCCTGGAAGCTTCTTCCCGAAGACCAACAGCCGGGTAATAACAGTCCCACAAACTGGGCTAGTGACTGCAAGGGTGGCGAAGGCTATCACCCCTGCGACATTACTGCCATAGACCATCTTGGCAACCCATTCAGTCTTTATTCACTTGGTGGTAGTGCCATCGTCCTAGACTTTTCAGCCGGATGGTGTGGGCCTTGCAAGGCGGCAGCACAGCATGCACAAGCAATACAGGATCAATATCGCGACCAGGGGCTGCTCTATATTACAGTTCTTGTGGAAAACTCCACAGGTGGGGTTCCGACTCAAGACGATGTAGCGCTTTGGGCCACCACTTACGGTAACACAGATTCTCTGGTCATCGGTGGCTCGCGGGCAATGCTTGAAAGCTCTGGTGGCACCTGGGCGCTTTCTGGATGGCCAACGTTTTATTATATTGACCGGAACATGATTATACGAGATATTGATCGAGGCTACTATGAACCTGAAGTTATCTATTCAATTGAGTGGTTGTTGACGCTATAATCTCACTACTTACTGAGTGGAACTCGAAATAATAAAAGGTTTAGCGCAGTATGGTGTCTTAGGATTATGGACAGCATCGCTCTTATTTATGAACTGGCAACAGCGCAAGGATAAGAAGGAAGAAGAAAAGGCGGCCAAGGAAGCACGGTTGTATCATCAAGAGATGATTGTATCAAAACTGGCTAATCAGGAAAAGATGTTGGCGCAAGCGCTAGAGAAAATTGACCGCGGTTTGGGCGATATGAGGGCTAAATACGCCGAGGATAGACTACTTAGGATGCAAGGGAAGGGTAAAGAATAATATGAAACTCTTATTTGAAAGCTGGAAATCCTATCTTGAAGAGGCTGCGGATCCGTGTTGGGATGGCTACAAAAAGGTGGGAATGAAAAAGAAGGGCGACAAAATGGTCCCTAACTGTGTACCCCTTGAAGAAGAAGTCATCGAAGAAAAAGATGATCGTTGTACAAGAATCGCTAAACGTAAATATGACGTTTGGCCTTCTGCATATGCCTCTGGCGCTGTTGTAAGGTGTCGAGCTGGAAAGATCTGGAAAGGCGTCAAGGAAGAAATGGACATTGAGTCCCTCTTAGAAAACACTGAGTATGAAGACCTTTTAGAAACACTCCAGGAAATGGAGCTTTCTGACGAGGAGGCTGAAGAGTT
>VMHT01125528.1_pt1 | contig 10766 bp, 3 predicted proteins | sample 4693611 | NCBI WGS metagenome assembly VMHT01 (sample SAMN12280063, study PRJNA550983) | marine metagenome | isolation source: seawater sampled from same location over 5 years 0.02-0.2 micron viral filtrate | place: USA: collected off the coast of southern California halfway between the port... ... | reverse complement strand
TTCTTTCAGAAGTTGGAAATGATGTTTTGAATGGGCTTAAAAATGACATACCAGAAGCTGACTGGGATGCTCACTGGGACAATTTTGGCTCTAGAAATCTGGAAACATTTTTATCTATATCTCCATATGCTTCATTGGGGGCTTTTGTTAGAGATAGAGGTGTAGATAAATCAATTGCTATGGCTAATGAGGCAAGCGCTGATGAGCTTGTTGCAAGTGGATACGAGAAAGAAAAAGTTCAGAACTTTCAAGAATCAGAGGATATTGGCAAACGCAAAGCGTTTTTTGAGATGCTTGAGTCTCAAGACCCTACAAGACCGGAGACTAAAGAAGCAGTTGATAATTTAGCCAAGTTAAACGAAATGGCTAAGAAAACTCAAGCAGAGTATAGTCAGTTAAGAATTTCGCCTGGTGTTAGAATGGACCCTAAAAAGAAAGGGTATGAAGTTTATAACACCGAAAGTGGCGATATTATTGCTAACTTAGAGACTGCTCAACAGGCCACAGAGACTGTATTTGAAATCTTTGGCGTAAAGGAAAGCCAGAGACAAGCAGAGTTTGACGAGTTGCTTTCTAAGTTTGAGGCTGGCAGGCTTGATGTAGATGAGTCTGGAGAAATGGTGGAGATTGAGACTCGGACGTTTACGCAAGCTGACGCTTTAGTTGAACTGCCTGGATCAGATGCTCGCATTGAGACTGAGGCCAAGCTTATTGAGCAAAGAAATGGCGGGACAGGAGAGGTGACCGAAGAGGTCATGTCTGGAGGCCAGACTATTTTTGGTGTTTATATACCGGCTGGTCAGATGGGTCGCAAAGAAGCTGCCACTAAGATTTTTAATGGATCAAGTATTTTAACGCTTATACATGAGCGAGGCCATGCTAAACGCAGGGTGTTAATGGCTAATGGCAAATGGTCTAGGTCTCAGCAAATTGGATCTCTTAAAGCCCTAGACGGAATGCTTGATGAGGAAGATAGGTTTCTTCCGGCTACTTTTGAAGCTATGTCAGAAAGCGATCAAGAGGTAGCTTTAGACGAAGCTGTTGCTGAACTAGCCGAGGTGTTAGCGCTTAGAACGAGAAATGGGAAGAAGTCTAAAATGAGGCAGCTTCTTAGTAAGAACCTTTCTGCAATGGTTCGCTCGCGTAGACCTGGCGCGGTTCAGTTAAAAGCATTTGTTGACGCAATTGAAGAATTTTTTGGCTTAGCGCTTCGCAGGGCAGCAGTAATGAAAAAGGCAGAACGAGAAGGAAAACTTAGCTCTGCCCAGCTTGATGCTCTTTCCGATATGCTTGTTGGCAAAACTTCGCAGGAATCATTTGAATCAGAGCGTGATGCTGTGCCTGTTCAGATGGTAGACGGGGAAATGGTAGATGTTCCATTTTCTGTTTCTCAATCTAAAACTGGGATGAAGCCACCAAAGGGGGTAACTAGCAAAACAACAGAAGCTCTTCCTGTTTGGAATATTTCTAAACAAGAAGATAGCCTTCCGAAAGTAATAGGAAATAAAAAATCACGCGAAACATTTTTCGCAAGGTTAGATTCTGCGCTAGAATGGTTGCGTAAAGATCCCGCCAAAATAGGAACAGCTGGAGGCTGGGTAACATTTTTAAGGAAAGCTGGGGTTTATGGTGATGTCCCAATGCCGCCTACTGGTATTACTGAGCTTTTTAAAGACCCTGCTGGATACGCTGCAAAAGTTCGTGGAGCGTATCACGGAGACTTAACCATTGAAGGGACAAATGCGTCAGCAAAACAAGGTTTAGATGGAACAAGCGAAATGCGAGATCTCATAGGGAAAGGCAACGCTCCTGCACCTTGGGCAGTTGCTCTTCACCATATGTGGGGGATTCTTTCGCGAATGCTGCCTCCTATTGACCAAGAGGGTATGTGGTTGCGCTTAATTGCTCACAGACCTGTTTTGGACGCTATACAGTCATCGATTGACGGAAAATTTAATTTGTCTCTAAAGCAGTGGCAAGATTTAGTGCAGGATGCGAGGGCTGCGTCTGCTGACGCCGCTGGGAAAATTGGAAACAACGCAACTGCTAATGCAAACTCTTTTCACCTAATGCTAAAAAGGCTTAACGGTAGGTGGCAAGATGTTGCTAATGTTTATGCTGCAAAAGACAGCAGGGAAATGGGTAGAAGATTTTGGAGTTTAGACGCTGGCGCTCTTGGAATTAAAAACAAAGTTCAAAGATTTATTGGGCTTACTTTTGGAGTGCCAGGAGTCATTATGGATCGTTGGAAGTTTGTAGAGCTTTGGCTTCCAACAGCAGTCAAGGGAACTGATTCAGAGTCTTCAAAAGAATATTTTAAATATAGCAACTCAAAGCCAGAATCACCTTTGCCTATTTATGGAGTTTATGGGGATTTAGATGCTAAAAACATTGTAGTCTCAACTACTCTTTATGAAGGATTGGAGGTAGCAATGCAGGAAGCAATTAACCGCTCTCCTGAACTTCAAGATCTTCTTGGGGATCACCAAAATCCAGGAGGACTTCACTGGTATGGATGGAATGCAATTAAAAATGAAGCGGTTGGTCACAGTAGTTTAGATCTTACAAAAGACCTCATTAAAAATTATGGCCTTGATTTTGGTGTTGATGCTGTTGTAAAACAAATTAATGAAGGAGAGTATTTCACAGAAGGAACAATCGGATCTTCCGAAAACGCCAAGGTCTTCCTTAGAAACGGGAAGATCGATGTCTCTCGCACCCGCATTTCCAGCGGACTTCAGTCAGGACGAGGTGCCGGAGTTCTCGGACGAGGAGCTAGCAAAGGAGATGGAGAAAGCGGACAAGGAGTAAGTTTTTCCCTCGGCCGGTCCGAGGTCACTCCAACAGCCGATACCCAAACTTTTCCAACTAAGAATGGCGGGGTTGTTGGGCCTGCTTCGTTTTCAATTTCTGCTTTCCACGGCACTCCACACAAGGTTGATAAATTTAGCACTGAGCAGATTGGCACGGGCGAGGGTAATCAAGTTTATGGCTGGGGGTTGTATTTCGCGCAGTCCAAAAAGGTTGCGGATGACTACCGTAGAGCGCTATCACCTCGCGGAAACTTTCTTGATGGAAAGCCTATTGTGGCAGGGAAAGACGGAAATTATACCTATGAACAGGCTGCCGCTAATTTTATTTACAATTTTGGGCGTAAAGAAGCAGAACGTGACATGACTGATTCAGTATCCCGAGCGGTTTCGCAAGAACGAAAAGCCGAGGCTGAAGCTATATTAAAAGAGGTACAAAACATATCATTAGATCGCATAGGGGCAGGCTCCCTCTACACCGTAGACCTTAACGTAGAGCAGGACGAGCTACTTGATTGGGATAAGCCGCTGAGCGAGCAACCCAAGGTAGTTCAAGAAAATCTTCGCGAAATGGTAGAAGACTACTCTAAAGATTTTCCTCGCACCGCAGATGAAATCAACGGCGGCGAAATTTATTCTGAGTTTGTTGATAGGATGAACCTACAAGAAGGTCAGGAGGGCATAGCGTCAAAATCTCTTTACGATATTGGTATCAAAGGTATTCGCTACCTTGATGGCAACAGTAGAGCAGACGGCGAAGGCACATCAAACTATGTCATTTTTAACGATGCTGATATTACGATCACAGAGGAAAACGGCCAAGTTGTTGATACAATTAGCCCATCTTTTTCCATAAGGCGAGCAAGCGCAGAAGAAGCTCTTGCTCCGCAAAATAATCAAGAGAAAAAAGCGTATGACAAAGCATCTAAGTTTAAAGATCGCAACCCTTTCTTAGCGGTAGCTGCAACAAGGCTAAGAAACAAGGACATTAACAGACAAGAGTTTAGGGATATTGTTGACCGAGTTGATCCATTTATTATCAAAGGTGTAGAAGATATACCATCTATTGACAGAATTTCTGAGTTTCTTAGTTCATCTAAAGCTGACAAGCTTGGTGTAAATGTAGCAAAGGGTAGCGTGATTGAGTTAAGGATTGATATTCCAACCTACAATAAATCACTTGAAGCTGATCCAGCAAATCCAGTTTATGCAGTAACAGTGCATAAAAAGACCGATTCAAAAGATAAGGCAGGCACTGTTCTTGCATATCACCCTGCCGCTCATATTGCTAATCCAGAATTTTTTGCAAGACCAACAGCAAAAGCTTCAGCCCAAAACATAGGTGCGCTATCTATTGCGGAGGGTGGAGGCAAGTTCCCGTTGGCTACAGTGCGCGGTAAGCTAATTACCACTAACCCTAAAGACTTACCCTCTAAAGAGAAACTTAAAACATGGGCAGAAGTAGGTTACAACCCTACTAGATCAAGTGAATTTAGGGATGTTACAAATGGTAAGATTGTATCTAATGGTAGTGAGTCGGTGTCAATAGGCTCAAGGGTTTACGTTAAAGATCCAGTCTATCAAAGCGAAGAAACATTAGGCGAGTTTGGTGATGGTAATATTAGATTTCAAATAGGTGACACAAAAATGCTTTCTGATCTTGCTGAAAACGCAAAACGCAGAGCTAAAAGACCAGAGACTAGGGCTATGGTTTTCAAGGATATTGCTGAAAGGCTAAACAAGCTTCGCAGAGATGTTCCTAGAATTATTAAATCGTTTGGAAAAGAATTTGAGCAAGCGGAGATTATTGATCCTCGCACGATGAAATCTTTGCAAAAAGAAGCAGCATTTCGTCAGGCGTTAAAGCAGGAAGAGTTAGAGCAGGAAATTTTACAAACAGAAGGTCAGGCATTGCAATCGGGAGATATTCCTGTTCTTAAAGATATGCCGGTGCATGGGTTCATAGCGAACGTAGGCAAGGGTTTGGCTGGTGGCTCAATGGAGTCTAGGTCAGCTTATCGGAAGCGCACTGGGCGCAAACCTGGCGCGGAATACGAAGGCTCTGAAGGCATGGTTGGAGGATTGCTTTATGGTGGAGTCCGATCACCTGATCAAGTGGCTCAAGAGTTATTTGAAGAAAACTTAATTCCTGATGATTCTCCGGCAGCTATGTGGGAGGCTCTTGCTAGTGAAAGAGAGTCAGTTGCTAGTCAAAAAGCAGACTTTAAAGCAGCGATGGCAAAACTTCGCGGAGTAAAATCGGAGGCAAAAATATTTGCTGATGAATGGCTAAAAGGAGAAGTTGAAAAACAAAAAAGAGATTACAATCCAACAGAGAGAACAAAACGCGCTCTTGTAATGTATGACGCAATCCTTAAAGCGTTACCGCCAAAGTTGCGTGGCAGCATGGGTGGGTTTGTGCAGATTGGTAATCTCAAGACTGACGAAGCTCGGTTGAAGTTTTTGGAGAAAAAGTTAGATAAAGCTGACGATGTTATTGAGCGCTTTATTAAAAGGGAGATGACTAAAGAAGCTAAGAAGCTTATCAAGAGCGGATTGGCAACTATCAAGACAGGCGAGGTAGATAAAGGAACTAAAGGAGCTACCGTTCACAGGCTGTTTGAAGTCATTAAAGACGTTTTCTCAGGAGCAACTACTGCCGAAGGTGTTATTGCTGGGATGGAAAAGGAACGTCAAATCCGAGAAGATTCTGGTCAATTAACAGCTGAATGGGATGGCTATTATAATACTGCCCCATCAATTGTTGAAGGGTTTGCAGAATGGAAAGAGCAAACAGCGGAAGAAATGACAGTTGCTGTTGAAAATGCAGCGGCGTTTTATGAGCGGGGATGGCTTCAGTCTAAAATTAAAGCAGCGTTACGTTCTGAAATGATTGAGGCTGCTATACAAAACCTAAGAGACGGCAAGTCTGACGAGGAAATTGACGAGGCAATCACGAAATCAGAAGAGGCTATTGGTTCAATGTGGGATAACACAAAATCAATTGGTCGTGAATTTATCGATTTTGAGCAATTCCTAATTTCAACTTTTGGTCGCATTGATGTTGTTAACCAACTGGTAGATCGGGAATATGAGTCTTATCGGGATCGTGAGCAAATGCGTGTTGAGCGCGAATATGATGAATCTCAGTTTTATGCAAATTTATTTAATGGGGATATTGTTAAAGGTTATAGATACAAATATGATTTAAAAACAGAACGTGTAAAACTGGATAGCTTGGGATCAAAAGGAGCGCCAGGATCAATGACTAAAAGTCAGATTATACATTGGTTAATGATGTATCGTCAAGCTGACGGTCGCCGTCACTTTGATGGGGACGGTAAGCGATGGGAGTTCACTCCAGAGTTTTTTGTTCAGCTTGAAGAAAAACTTGATGATCGTGATATGAAAGTCATGGAGTGGTATTCTGAGCAATACGCTGGCGAGTGGGAAATGGTAAATCCAATTTACGAAGAAATTCGTGGTTCAACTTTAGTTAAAAACGAAGAGTATTCACCGGTTACAGTTGCGCCTAAAATGATCAGTATTGCGGGTCTTGCTGGAGCAGTAATAGACCCTTTATCCGGTGAGCAGGTTGGCGCAATGGAGGCTACTCCTTCAATGTTCAAACGTCGATCAAAGACAGCAATAGCTAAACCTAGGGTTGAAGGCGCAATTGAAATTTTTCAAGCTCACAAAACTCAAGTTGAACATTGGATTGCGACTGCGGAGCTGACAAGAGACATGAAAGCCTTGTTTGGTCGCAGAGAAGCTCGCGAAATTGTTGAGGCTAAAACTGGGAAAAGTGGTCTTGGTCAACTTCAAAAATGGATTGAAGCCTTTGCAAAAGAAGGGATCAAAGACACATCAGTTGGTATGGCGTTTTGGTCTATGATAGATAGATCAATTTCAAGAGTGTCTAGGTATTCCCTATTCGCCAAAATGTCTACAATTTTTATACAGGCATCTCAGGTTGCTGGTGCGGCAGCTCAGATACCTACTCGCGCATATATGTCAAAGCTTTCAAAAGCTGCCGTTGGTCAACTGGACCTTTCTTCAGCTTGGAGATCTCCTTATATCCAAGGACGCCTTGCAGACACTTTGCCAATGGTTCGGCTAGCTTATTCAAACTCAAAAACAAAAAAGCCAACGCAACTTTCGTTTTATTCGGATAAAATTGGCCAAGCAATTGGTTTTTCAGATGCTATTTTCTCTACAGCAACTTACGCTGCAATTTTTGATCATGTTAAAAATGAGATTAGACAAGATCAGGGATTGACTGGCACTGCTCTTGAGGCTGCCGCTCATAAAGAAGCGGGCAAGAGGACTGAACGAGTAGCACAACCAGTTAGAAAAGCGCGTAGATCGTTAATTGAAAACTGGGCGCAGGGCAATGTAGCGCTTCGTGCTGTTTTTGCATTTACTTCCGAGCCTCGCCAAAAGCTAGGTTCAGCGTTTTGGGAGATGTTTCATGCTGTCAGAAAAAGGGACCGTGTTAAAAATGCAATGGTTTATGGTATTGGATTTGCAATTCTTGGTTCATTTATTCGCGCTGCCATGTCTGATGTTCGTGATGAAGGGGAGGATGATGAGTTTTTTGATGAAGAAAACTGGAATGTGGATAAATTAATTTTAAAGTCTATGACTGATAACTTTAATGGTGTGCCAATTGCAGGGCCAGCAGCAGAAGATGCATTTATTTCATTAGCTAAAAAACTTGGGATGGATACCCCTCCATCATTTCCAAATGAAGGTTTAATATCAGATCCTGCAAAAGCAATTCCGGCAGCCGAGAGATTAATCACACTTGAAAGCATGGAGAATTCTCATGAATTTGCCAAAGATGTCCGTAAAACGCTTCAATCAGCAGCGTTATTTAGCGAAAGAGCCACTACAGCAGCGGTATTTTGGAATTTGGTAGAAGAGGTAATTAGGACAATGCCAGTCGTCGAGTAAGTTACTTTAACCTTGAAAGTCAACGAAATAACATTTATTAACAGCTATGCCAGTAACTGAGCAATATTCTCCTAGAAATTACACTGGAGACGGCGCTAACCAAGTGTTTACCGTGCCTAATCTATGGTTTGAGCAATCAGAAGTAAAAGTTGAGGTTGCTGGAGTTCTCACGGAATGGACGAGACAAGCTAATGTTGGGATTAGATTAGCGACTGCGCCGGCCTCTGGAGCTTCTGTGGTTATCTATAGAATAACATCGCTTACCCAGGATAAGGATTTTCAGACAGCCGGACGTATGCCGGCCACTGAGGTCGCAGAAGGCTTTGATAGGCAAATCCTTATTAATCAGGAGGTTAAGGATAGATCTACGTTTTTACCTCCAAATACGACTACTCAAAACAAAATTAACACAACTGTTGGTTTTGATGCAGATGGAAATCCTGTTTTAAGAACTGCTCAGCAAGAGGTTGATCATTTAGATATTCCTAGCCTAAATTCAATGCAGGCTTTTTCCGACAGCGCTGAAGAACAAGCTGGTTACGCTTACAACCAAGCGCAATTAGCTCAAGCCAGCGCAATAGCGGCCCAATCAGCCACACAAAACGTGGCGGGCGCTGTAACCCCTAAAGATTACGGAGCGTTTGGCGATGGAGCTTCACACCCTGCTAGTGATTTATATTCTACGCTGACAGCCGCTCAAGCGGTGTATCCGCGATGCACGGCTGTTACAGAGGAAATTGACGGTTTAGCGATCCAGAAGGCTTGTGACACTGATGGTCGGGTATTTATTGCCGATGGCACATATAGAGTCAATACGACTATACAGCTATTTAATAAAGGGCAGATCATTGAAGGTGAATCAATGGGAGCTACAATCCTTAATGGGGCAGGGCTAGGGGCTGGGGTTAATATGTTTCAAATTAAGCCTGATGAGCAAAACTCAGGCAGAATGCCATCTACTTCAGTAGGAGCAAACAACTTTGGTGAGATCAAAAACCTTTCTGTTACTGGGCCTGGCAAAACATCTACTTCTAAATTTTTAGCAAATGATGGTGCTGTTGGTAATTTGTGGCAGGCAGAAGGCTGGAAGATTAACGATATTTACATTTTAGATTTTCATACCGGTATTGAGTTTAACTCAACTGCTAAAACTCAAGTTCATGGATGCTTGTTTAAAAACTGCACTAAAGGATTATTTTATACAAAAGGAAGCACTGCTACAAACAACACTCATTACGCGACCCAAGTTTCGTTTACGTCTTGCACGACAGGGGTGCATTTAGATAGTGGGCATTTAAGCTTAGTCATTGCAGACACTTCAGATGTTGACACTGTCATTGATCAGGATGGCGGCAGGCTTAAAGTTTCTGGGGGTCAGATTGAGGGAGCTACTGAAGTTATTAATGTTAATGACGGAAAATGCATAGCTGAAAACATGAGGGTTTTGGGTTATGGATCAACAGTAAAAATCCCATTTCATGCTTACAGCCGTAGTGCGATTCTTGTAATTAATGTCGGTATTCCTCAAGATAGCGATGCTGTTATTCACCTTCACGATAATACTTGTTCTGCCCTTGGATTTCCAGATTTAGGTATCTACAGATTTGCTGATATTCCTAATGACGAAATTTACCAAGTAAAACTTTGGAATAATGAGCTTGTTCATTTAAGTCCTTTTGGAATAAGACCTGGCGCAAATAACTATTCTTTAGATCAAGATAGTCGAGGATTTATTAATTATCATGTAAATGAAGCTAATGATCAAGGAGATGATTTAAGAACAGTTATTTCTTCTGGTATTAGCACTGGTAGTAGCAATGATCCTTACGCAAAAGTTTCGTTAATAAGAAAAAACAATTTAACTACAACTCTTCAAGGCTTGTTTCAAGACATGACAGGAATTGAAGACCATGTTTTTTGTGAAGGAACGAGTACTGGGGTAAGAACAGTTAGATTGCCAAGAATATTATATACTGGCGCTACAACAAACAATAGTCATTCAGTCACTATTATTGACAAAGATGGCAACGCATCTTCAAACAATATTTCTGTTGCGCTTCATTCTTCTGATTCGTCTGCTAGCATTAATGGGTCAGCAACAATTAACGTAAACTACGGCTCGGCAACATTTGTAACAAACGGGGGAGACTGGTATAGAATCAACTAAACAAAACTATGAAAAAGCAAATCCTTGGAATTATTCGTCACCTTCTAACCTTTGGAGGGGGCTACCTTGTTGCTCAAGAATGGCTTAGTGCTGACCTTATGCCTGAGCTTATTGGAGCAATTATGACAATCATCGGCGGCGTTTGGTCAATGAAAGCGCCTGAGAAAAAATCTTAACCATAAATAAAAATGACAATTACATTCCCAGATACCAATCCTGACATCATTAAGATTGAGCGGGGCCGCACATACTATGTGTCTGCTAACGCTGGAGATCTTACGATTAAAAGGAAGGCTTTGAATGGCTCATATATTGAAGTTGAAGGATCGCCAGTAACGGACGGTCAGGAAAAGTTCCTGCTTACGTTTTCCTCTGACGACACATTGGAGATTACTCCTTCTGCAACTAATACAGAGCTAGTCTTAGAAAAGAAAGAATGAAGCTCCAGAGGCCAGACCCAGGTATTGATGCTGCTAAGTCCGGTCTTCACGGCAAAGCTGGCATTTTTTTTAACGCCGGATTGTTTTCAAAAGGTGGAGGATTTAATCCTTTAGACCTTGATCCTTATTTGCTCTTTGACGCTCGCACGTCAATGATAGGCACTTTGGAGAATCCCACGCTAGACCTAGACCCAAGCAAGCAAGACACGCTTGATGTTATTACGGCTACAAGGGCTGGCGTGGCGACTTATACGGATTTCAACGGTAACATAGCGTCAGCCCCAGCGAACACGGTGCGCGTTGACCACGCTCTAGGCTACCCAGCTATTCTGGTGGAGCCGTCGGCAACAAACTTGGTTACTTACAGTGAAGACTTTAGTCAATCTAATTGGA
>VMHT01098464.1_pt1 | contig 10768 bp, 5 predicted proteins | sample 4693611 | NCBI WGS metagenome assembly VMHT01 (sample SAMN12280063, study PRJNA550983) | marine metagenome | isolation source: seawater sampled from same location over 5 years 0.02-0.2 micron viral filtrate | place: USA: collected off the coast of southern California halfway between the port... ... | reverse complement strand
TTAATTCATTATCCGTTTGGTTGAAAAAAAGATCTCCAACATTTAGTGATGTAGTTGGATTGGATGTACCTATTCTATAAGTATCTGCAAAATTATTTACAGATGTTAAATTATTATTTACATTAGTCACAGCAGAGCTTGCTGCTGCTAAAGATGATAATCCAGAGATCCCAGCTAAAGTAGTTATTTCAGAATTTAATCCAGCTAGTGTTGTTAAGTTTGCATTTTGTGCAGCAACTGTAGAAATATTATTTGTTGGAGATATTTGACCTGCAACTAAATTTACATTTGCTTGATCTGAATTTGATAATTGAATTTGTCTCCATTGTGTGCCAGACAAATCATAAACTTTCATTACATTGTTAGTCGTATCAAAATATAATGCTCCGTCTGTAAGAGCTGCTCCATCATTATCAACTGATGGATCAGAAGTTTTAGCTCCTAAAAATCTATCATCAAAATTATCTAATGCTGCCTCCGCTGCAGTTTTTGCTGTCTCGGCTGCTGTTTGAGCTGTTTGTGCTGCTGATTCTGATGCTGCCGCTGCTGTAGCTGAGTTAGCTGCAGCTGTAGCATTTGTAGCTATTGAGCTTGCATCCAGGCTAGTATCTAAATCTCCATTGCTATCAAAGCCTAATAATTTTCCTGCTCTAGCTGTTGATGTTTGTACTATCTCAGATGAAGATATATCATTTGATCTTGAAATTTTTAAAGCTCTATTTAATTCTTCTTGTAACTCTTGTTGTTGTAAAGTTAATTTATCAAGAGCTGCCTCATGCGTTTCAGCTGGAAAAGGATCATTAGCGATATAATCCGTTTCTTGAGTTAAATTTGTATCTCTTAATAATACAATAGTAACACCATTTGCAGGAGCAGAATTAAAAATAACTTGACCACCTTGGGAACCATTATCTGTGATCGAATAATCAGAATTTAAAGTCTTAACAGTTTCCGTACCATTAGCAGCTCTTTCAATAACTTGTAATTCAGATGAGCTATTAATAGGAAACGTATATGTAAAGCTTGTTAAACTGCCGTTAGCACTATAACTATTTTTTACATTTAAACTACTTACTGTCATTATTTATACCCATTTAATTCATTCTTAAACTTTTCTTTAGCCATGTTTAATGGTCTATCAAACAAACCATTAATCAATAGTTCTTCAAATACTTCTGAGCGAATTTTAGAAACTTCTTTAAGAATGAGCGTTTTCTTAAAATAGTCATTTGGCGCATTTGTGTACGCCTTAGATTTTATAAACTTCTCTAAGCTATCTTTTACCAGTAATCCAGCTATTCGTCTATACTCTGATATTTCTTTCTGATTTAGATCTACAGTTATCTTTCCTCTTGGTAATTCACTTAGTTGTTTTTGTAAACGCTTATTTTTAGAATTTTTGGCTTTTAAAGCCTCCATTTTTAAAGGATCTAAAACTAGATATTTTCTAATCTCTTTAATATCTGGCATTAGGTTCGAAAGCTCTGTGTATAATTCCTTAGAAATATCCACTTGTCTTTTCTTTCTTACAAATCTATATGCGTGCTTTGGAGCGCCAAATATATCGTAATCTTTAGGAGAGTCTGCTCCCATGCCAGGAGTGTTATTCTTAATATTTTGAATCATAGAGTCTAGAGTCAAAGCATTAGATGTTACTTTAGCAGAGTCATCTCCCATAAACATATCGGCTGTTCTGTCGATTTGTCTTGTAATTCCTGGAGTAGCTATACTTTCAAATATTTTTTTACCAGACTTTTTAAAGTTCATTATAAAATCTTTGTCTCCAGACATGATTTTAAAATATTCTTTAGATTGTTTAGTGTAACTTTTATTGAAAAAGTTTTCTCCAACAGATATTGCTAGAGCAACCATGGCTTTAGTCCAGGCATCTTTATCTCCACCATTCTCCCAGATCTCTCCACCTAATTGCATTATATCTATAGATTGAGAAAGCATCTGACCAAAAGGATCTAAACCATTATAAGATAAAACAGTATCTCCAATCACTAAAGAATTTTTAGGTATATCTAAAGCTTTCTCTAAAGCGTATGGCTGGGATTGTACTTTTTTATTAGGATTAATATTTTTAATACTAGCACCTGTCCCTGTGCCTACTCCAAAATAACCCATAGATCCAGCTGACATAATAAACATAGTACCTATAGAAAGTTTAGCTAAAGCTAAATCTCTCTTTGCACCACCTGCAAAAAATTGTGTATTCCAATCCGTAAGAAAATTTAATATTGGCGTTCTTTCAGCTGTGTATCTTAATATGTTTGTTGGTGTTTGGATAAAAGTAATCATGTATCTACCAAGAGGTAGTTTTCTAATTTTCTTTATTCCGTCTGCTCCGATTGAAAGCATATCTCCTTTAACACCAGTAGGAGTTTGAAATGTAATATATTGTGCTTCTTTAAATGCTGCCTCTTGTGCCTCTTTAGTAGGATAAGTTATAAAGTTAGCAATAAATTTTCCAGCATCTTTGTCTTGTAATCTACCCTCTTTCATTAATTGAAAAGCTTTTCTATAACCTAGAGCATATAACTCAGATCTATATGCAAGTGTTTTAAAGAAACCATCTCCAGCATTTAGTGACTTTAAAGGTAAACCATTAAGTGTTGCTATCTTACCAATAACATCTGTAGCCTTAGCTAAAGTTTGATTTTTTATTCCTAATGAGCTTGAGTTAAATACACTAGCAGGAGCCTCGACTTTTGAACCAGCGACTAAAGTTTGTTCTCCATTTATAGCTTTGAAGAACATTTCTATAGCCTCGCCATAAGCCATTTTCATTCCATAGTGTTTGGCATATCCCTCAAAATGAGCGACACCATCTGTTTTATTTATAAGTCTATTAAAATTAGCAGCATAACTTCTCTCAAAGTTAGACATATATAAAGTAAACGTATTACCTGCTATGTTTTTAACGTGAGTAACAGGATTAGATAATATAAGGTTTATAAAACTTTCATAAACTGCATCTGTTGCCTTTTTAGTAAAACCAGCTGAATCAACAAATCTAGCTCTTTTATTTTTAGGAAGAGATAAATACATTTTAGCTGTTTGTTTTATATCCTCAGATCCACCTAACTTTTCTAATGTATTAGATAAATTTAATTCTGCAAAAGAGCTATCATCAAATCTTGTTGAGCTAGATGTAAGCTGCCATTCTCTTAAAGCTCTACCTGCATCAGATCTTATTGCTGCTAGTTTTTGATGAAGATTAGCAACCAATGCCATTTCTTGTTTAAATAAAACTCTATCAGCATCTGTACCATTAACAGCTTTTTTAGCTAATAAGTCTAATTGTTCAGTTTTATAAATATAAAAATCTCTAAAAGCTCTTATCTTTCCTGGTGGTGGTATTTCGCCAGGCTTAGTAGATAAGAAATCAAAACTTAAACTGTCTTTATCTTTAGCTAGTAAATTAGCTATATCGTTAATATCGCTGTCTTTTGTTTTAGTAGTAAGTTTATTTTTATAAAGTTTTTCATGAGCTGCGATCATGTCATAAATACTTTGATCGCTATCGATGTACTTAATATTAAATGTGTCTAAATGTTTTGAATTTTTATAAACACTTGTAGATTCTGGTTTTGCAAGATTTAAGATAACATTAGTATCTGCGTCTGTAGGTTTAATATCTTGATCGGGTAAAACTTTTTTAGGAATAACATCAGATCCTTTGTTCTCAATAATATTACCACCCTCAGCTTGAGCAGATCCCTCTGCTTGATCTATAACAACCTCAGACTTGTCTTTGACTATTTTAGATTCATCTATCTTTTTAGGTTTACCCTCTGATTTTGTAACAATCTCAGATGCCTTAGTTAAGATATTTGAAACAATAGGTTTAGTTATATCTACAACCTCTTTAATAGGTTTCTTTATTGTCTCTTTTAGTATTGGTCCAGCCATGATTTGATTTTTATATAGGATAAGAATTATCCCATTTTCCTTTCTCTTATACTAATTAATGTTTATTGTGTAGTCTTAAATACTCCACTACCTGTGGTTTCTTGTTCAACGATAGCGTTTTTTCTAATTGTGCCTGTTTTGATCGTAGCCGATCCAGAAGTCTCTGGTTTAACTACATCATAAACAAACTGAATTTTATTATCTAGATCTTGACTAAAATATTCATCTGGTATTAATCGACCAGTGACTAAACTCCTTTTTATATTTTTAATTCTAGAAATATTTGTAGGTTCTTTAGCGTAAACTAATTTAACAGTGTATCCATTTTTATTAAAAGTGTTTACATAACTCATTACCTTATCCTCAGTTTTACCTACTATGGGAACCACTAGGTTATCTCCATTGCCCATAGCTACTTGTAGAGTTTTATCAGCTAAAAATTTACCCTCATCATGAACAGCGCTTGTAGCAGATTGATTAGCCTCTCCTGTAAGAGCTTTTTTGAAATCGTCTGAATCAATTACCTTAGAACCAAAATGTGTTGCAATAGCATCGCCTTTTGCTGATTTACCAGATGCTGGGCTACCAATCATGATGTGAACAATTTTATCTTTTTTAACTGCGCCAGATCCATAGTATGTGCTAACCGCATTATCAAACCCTACTATTTCTTGACCATCAAAATTAAATTTTCTATTAGCTTGAAATTCAAGATCATTAAATTTTCCTGCTGTGCTATTCATTTCTCCTGTTTTCTGTTCATTAATAATCTTTTGTACGTTTTGATCTTTTTTAAGATTATCTATAACTTCATCAGTGGGGTTATCTAAACCCTTAACTACTTTAGTAGCTGTATTTATATCGTCTTGATCTGGAAAAAATTTAAGAGGTTTATCTTGTTGTTGAACCATACCCTCAGATATTTTTTTAATTTCTTTTTGGTTTCCAAGATATTTAACTTTTTCTTTAGGTGGTAATTTAGATATTTTCCAATTCTTATATACTTCTCTTACTTTACTAAATAGTTTTTCAAATAATAAACCATCCGCAGCTCTTGATGTAAAATTTAACATTCCCTCAACACTTACTCCAGTGTCTGAAATTTTTTCGTCAAATTCTTTTAATGATGATAAAAATTTACTATCGCTTAAAGCTTTAGAATAAATATCACTAACTAATAATTCTTCACTTTTAAAACCCATACCCGATGCAAACATCCAGGCTAAAAGATTTGCTCTTTGTACTCCTATACCTCCTTGTAATATTCTAGATCTTGCAAGGAATAAATATGGAGCTGCTTGAAACATATAGCCTGCTAAGTTATTAGCAAACGTCTTATCTCTTTCAGCGTCAATTTTGTGTACTCTTTCTGATAATTGTTTTAATGTTAAGTTAAAAGGTTCTGGAGCTATATTCTTTTCTGCCACTTCATCAATAAAAGGTTTAATACCAGGAAAAGCATCGGTAGTTGCATTCACTCCGTTTTCAATTCCTTTGAATATTCCGTAAATAGCATCCTCTGGTAAGTTTGCAAAAAACTGAGGTATGTTTTCTAAAAAAAATTCTTTAGTCATTTCTAAAGATTTTTGTTTAGCCTTAAGCTCTACCTCTGTGTAAAAAGGAATATTAGAACCAGGGATAGTAGGTTTTTCTCCAAAATAAAACTTACTGGTATCCATACCCATTTTATCTGCTAGCTTAAATTGATCTGAATTAAGCTCATGCTCTTGTGTATATAAAGGTAGCAATACACTCTTCTCTAAATTTTCTGTAATATTTAATTCCATTATTTATTTCCGTTCAATAAGTTTTTAATTATTTTACCTAAACCAGAAGAACCCTCTCCTGCAGCAAATGATAGTACATCTTCATCTTTCATATCATCAGTAGCTTTACTGACCGAGATTGCGTATTTGTGTCTGATTTGGAAAAGTCTTTCTGCTTTGTTTAAGTTTTCAATTTCAAAAATAAAATCATCATGACTTAATTTATTATCTCGATACATTTTAGCTATTTTGTCTTTAGTCTTAATAAAATAGTTAGATCCACCATGAGCTAATATCTGGCTAGTCCAATTACTCTCTTCTGAAAAAGCTGGTAAAGGAAAGATAGTCATATTAGGAAGAGCAGCGCCTGGATTAAATTTAGTGATCGTCTTAAACATGGCATCAGTAACTGTCATACCTTTGTTAAAAACTAAGTTATCGAAGTATTCTACAGCTTGTCCGCCTACAGCTTTAACTGTTCTTGAATCTTCTCCAACTTCAAACTCGTAACTATCGCTAGCAAAAAATATTGATTTTACCATTGATAATGTTGTTTTGTACTCTGAATATAATTCAGTATCTTTTTTAAGAGCGTTTATTTTTTTTAATGCGTTAGCTGTTTTATCTGCTGGTAATTTTAGAAAAGTAAGATCTGATCCTTTAACCTGTACTCTTTTTGATAATGCTTGTAATTCTATAGTAGAATCACTTGTCATGATTTCATCGTTAATATCATCAATAAGCCTTGCATCGTCTAATTCAACAACACCAGCTCTATAATCAATAAGCTTTCTATACATTGTCTCATCAATATCATTATTGACATAAGCTCTTTTAAGCTCTGAGTAATTAATTAGTTTATCTGAAAAATCTGGATTGTTTGCATTTTCGTGAAAGTCTTTTATTCTTACAGCTAGCTCAGCAAAATTATTAGCTTGATCTTCCATGTTTTTAGCATCAATAATTTCCATATCTTTTATTTCAGCCTCAACATTAGATGCTGCATTTTCGTATGCTTTTTCTAAAATATATTCTGCAGTTTCTGTATCTTTAATATTATTAGTAATAATTTTAGGATTATCAATTACAGAGTCTGGATCATTTGATGCAAGCATAATAGCTGCATTTTCTTTTATTTTATTTTCATTTTCATTTTGTAAAGTAATCCAATCCCCAGGAGCATAGAATAGTTTATTATCTTCACTAGCAAAATAATTATTAATCCATCCTTTAGATTGATTAACTTCGTTTCTATTATTAGATGTTGCAATAATGCTTTGGTGTTTTTCTAACTCAATTTTATCTGTAGCCTTTTTTTCATCAATAACATTGGTAGTTATTTTTTTTTCAAGCTGTAAAGAATAGCTAGATAACTTAGAGGCAAAATTACTATTCACTTTTCTTTTTACTGAATTATTAGAACCAAGGATTGCTTTGTCTTTAACTAAAGACATCATAGAATTAAATGCAGTTATATCTTCTGGATTGCTAGATCTATCATAATTCATAGATAGCTTACCCATTTTTTGCTCTATATCATTATTAATAGCTGTTGCTTTGTTATCGTCTTTAGTTTTTTTAACTACTGCAAATAAATTAACAGCAGCGTCTGCAGCACCTGCACTAGCTTTAGCAGAACTATAAACTGAACTAGGAGAAACAGCTAATTGACTAGCAGATACATTAGTTGATTTAGTATCTATTTGTGCTTGTGATCTATAAAGTTTAATAGCCATTATGTGTTCTTAGCTCCATATAAAGTTGCGCCAGTGTTAAGTAGAGATTGTCCAGCATCATAGTAACTTTGTCTTTTAAGAAGTTTACCCTCCCATTGAGCTAACATACCTTTTGCCTCTGACATCAATGCTTGGTTTTCAGATCTTGCTTTAGCATTCATTGCATTAAATTTTAAAATTTCTGCATCTGTTTTTAATTCGTAGTCTTGATCTATAAATGCAATTATAGGAGTACCCTCCATAGTTACACCACTATTTAGATATGAGACTTTAAGTTGATCTCTTATTTCTTCTGCAGTTTTTTCAAATTTAGGCGCTTCAAACTTTTCGTAAAAATTAAAAGCTTGTTCTTTTTCTTGTCTTTGAATAGCAGCATCTCTTTTGTATATCTCGTTATTATAAGCTCCTAGCTTTTTTGCTGCTTTTCCACCCTGTAAAATACTAATAAATGACATTAATAAACCTTTGCATATAAGTAATGATCCGCACCATCGGGACCATAATTTTTCATGAATCCCTCTCGATTGAATCCAAGCCACTCAGCAAATCTGATAGCTGTATCAGAATCTGCTTTGACGGCAGTTTGTATTCTTCTAAGTTTGTTATTTTTTGCTAATAAATCGGTTCTTCGTTTGATTGTTTTAGCACAAAAAATCGGATATTTGAATATATCCCTCGATGCCAAGACCCACCCCTCGGCAACGCCATCCCAGAGATAAGAGATACCTCCTGCCGCTATAGGTTTGTTATTCAGTAAACCTGTAAACGACATACCAACATCTTCAACATCCACAACATATCGTTTATGTTCTGGCTTTAATTCAAGAGCTACATCGTTCATGCCTAACTCTAGGATTTGTTTGGCATGCTCTCCAGTAAAAGGTACTATTTCTATTTTAGACACTTTCAGTTTCTAATCTTGGGTAAATACCTAAGATTGTCATTGGCAGCGCTTGTGGTTGTTTAATATATACTAATCCCTCTGTACCATAATCTGAATCAAATTCTATATGTTTGTCTCCAGTAAATAATGGAACAGGTAAATCCATACTAGCTGAACTATCTCTGAAATCTATTGCAGTTAAAGTGTCTGCGTTTGGTCCAACACTTGCACCTACTGTCTCATGAAATCGAACAGATAAGTCATAAATTCTTTTTACTTTTGTTTGTGTAGTTTCTTGGTATCCCTCATCTAATCTCATCGTTTGTAGATCTGATGTATAACCTAATCCTACGTTTGCCTCTTCTACAGCATTGTCTAAAGTGATAGCCGCAGAAGATACTACTTTATCATTCTGAGCTGCACCCTCGCCAATAACAGAAACTTTTTCTCCCTCTAAATGAGATAAACCACTTAATGAGCTTGTGTTATCTCCACTGTAATTTAAACCAGAATCTAAATAATGAAATGCTGTAAGATCTGCATTAAAATTAAAAGGTGTTAAATATTCTACATATCTTCTTTCTGCACCATTAATCCATCTTTTAACAATAATCCAAACTTGATCCTCTTCTGCTCCAGATATTACCGCTGCACTTTCTACTTTAGCATGAGTTAAAATATTATCTGTTTGTTCTGATGTATGAGCAGAAGTCATATTTACTTCTGTCAATAGATCTTCGTTAGTGTAAAGTTGGAATTGATTATCATCGACTTTACCAACAAAGTATTTAGTGTTTTCAGCTAGACCGCCAATAGATGTACCTGTGTTATCGTAGTAAACAATATCTCCAGTTTTAAATCCATGATTAGCAGAAAAAATAATATCAGTATAAATATTTATACCTTGATAAATATATTGTGTTGTATCAGATCCTGGAGCTGACGTTAAACTAATAGCTGTTCCGCCTGCTGCGTTTCCAGATGTAGATGCTAATTTAATCGTATTGGCATCAACAGATATGACATAATAAACATTTGAATTGTTTAATCCTCCAATAACATTTGATGCAGCATAATAATAAACTGGATCTCCTGTAGATAAACCATGGGATGATAATGTTATTGTATTGTTAGTTGTGCTAACATTTGTAGAGTTAGAGGTAAAAGCTATTTGTTGTTGAATTATATTTTTACCCGTATCAGACTTGCCACCGAATATGTGTCTATGCCAAGCTGTGACTTGCTCTAATCGATTGTATGTAAGACCTGCTAGCACTCCATCGGTTCTTACACACCATACGATGCTAAAAGGCTCCTGCTGATAGTCCATCTGAGTAATACCCGATTCCGTTATATGTTCTGCTAAGATAGTCATATCTGGAGCTTGATAACCATCTGAGTCAAAATTATATGCTAGCTCTCTGATCTTTCTCTTCGCTCTTTGAAGAAAGATAGTGGCATTACCAATCGATAGCGCATCTACTCCTGCACTTCCGTAATTAGATTGTTTTCTAATATTTATATTTGTAGGTGTTATTGCATCTTGAGAAGATCCAGAGCTTACTGAATACTCTCCACCTGTTGTCATAACAATAAGTGTTCTTGTTGCTTTTAACGCCTCAATCACGTTTACTTGATTTGATGCAATAGTATAAATCATAGCATCATCAGCATTTGTTCCGCTTGTAAAGTTTTCATAATCTCCAGACTTAGAGAAGTATAAAGTTTGAGGATTATTTGTTGTAGCAGCAAAAACTAATCTTTGTTCAAAGAAAGAAACACAAGCTGGAAAACCAGTAGTGGTACTCCAGGCTCCTAACTTCCAAGACTCTACAGCATTAGTATTATCAAAATCATCTTTAACTTCTGCAGAAACAACAGTAGCAGAAGTAAATCCAGTTATCTTAGCGTAACCATTAGAAAAATTTATTAATCTGTTTACATCTGTGCTTACAAATGTTGAGCTGCTGGCAGTAATAGTAATCGAAGATCCAGACGTTGCAGATGGAGTCATGGTCGTTGTAGATGTGTTAGCATCTAAGTATGGTCCATCAGTAAATTCGACTTCTGCAAGAGTCCAGGATGTGTGACCTGTTCTAGATAGTTTTCTAACAGAATGATTATTATGAACTAAATACATGACATCTGCAGATTGTGCGAACTTAATATCAAATAATTCTGCAGTTAAATATGGAGAGCTTATTTCATAAGGAGAACCAGAAGATTCAATTTGACCATCATCTTTATAAAATCTTATGTATTGGTTTCCAAATTCTAAAATATAAGTTTGAGTTGTAGAAAATTCAAAAGGTATTAATCTTGTTTTAGCAGTTTCTGTTTTTACTGGAGAAACATAATATGAGCCTGGTCGTCTAGTGACGGGACCATGTGGAAGAACTACAAAGTTTTCTAATCGCGTACATCCACTAAAGTATTTCTTAAAATCTGTTCTTCCTTGCATACGC
>VMHT01219538.1_pt1 | contig 10769 bp, 3 predicted proteins | sample 4693611 | NCBI WGS metagenome assembly VMHT01 (sample SAMN12280063, study PRJNA550983) | marine metagenome | isolation source: seawater sampled from same location over 5 years 0.02-0.2 micron viral filtrate | place: USA: collected off the coast of southern California halfway between the port... ... | reverse complement strand
GATCGAATACAAGCCTATGGTGTCACGTTCGCCCTTTGGCGTTGTGGAAGGTGGCTTTGTATCGCAACCTGATAACCCGTTTAATGATACTACCAGTAGTGTCAAAAGCACTGACGTTGCGTTAGAGGATGACGACTCTGATGACATATTCGGTGATGAGCCAGATACCTCTCAAGTAGAGGAACCAAAAAAGGTCGTGAAGAAATCTGCCCCCGCACCCAAGGAAGATGACGACGATCTGAGTGCCATTGTTGAAGGTTGGGATGACTAACCTCTAACAATCACTCCGCTATGGCTAGGGGTTCTCTTTTCCCCGAAAAAGATGCGCCGACATCCCTGCCATAGCGTACTCTCGGCATTGGGTGCAACCATGAATACAAGAGAATTTTTACGGTGGGTATTACCCACAGAGGGTGTATACGTCGCCCTTCAATATGACCTAGCGTCGAACGGAGTTCGGCAGACGTACTTTCATTCGACAGATGAACTAGCAGAAGCCGCCGAGTACCACGACAGTGAAGGGTGGGATATGTACTTTGCGTTGAGTAACTTCAAAGAAGAAGGTACCCGCAAGAGTGAAGACGCCAAGCAGATTAAGTCGTTCTTTTTAGACCTAGACATTGGCGAAGACAAAGCTGCTAAGAACGAGGGGTTTACTACACAGAGGGAAGCACTACTCAGGCTGCAAGAGTTTCGTGTAGCGTTAGAATTACCAAAACCTCTTATCGTTAACTCTGGGCGTGGCGTACACGTTTACTGGGTGCTGTCAGAGTCCGTAGCGGTAGAACAGTGGAAAGTAGTAGCTGACCAGTTCAAAGCCAAATGCAAAGAGTTCGGGCTTGAGATAGATCCCGCAGTTCCCGCCGATATAGCGCGAGTGCTGCGTATAGTAGGCACACACAACCACAAGCCTGAGACACCTGCGCCAGTAGAAGTCATAGGCAACACCCCTGATACGGTTAACTTTGACTTTTTTGCCAGTAAATTGGGGATGGATACGATACCAGTTCCCAAGAAGTATGCGCCTGCCGAGGGGCCAGCAAGCCTACGCGATGCACTGATGAGCAACATTAAGTATGAATTCAGAAGCATACTGCTCAAAGCGCAGAACGGTAATGGATGCGAGCAACTACACCGCATAATAAAAGGTCAGGCCGAGACGAGTGAGCCTATGTGGCGAGCAGGGTTATCTATCGCCAAGTTTTGCGTAGACGGTGAGAAAGCCGCGCACAAGATCTCAAACCAGCACCCTGAGTACACGCCTGAACTAACGCTCAAGAAGTTAGATCTTATCAAGGGGCCGTACCGATGCACGACATTCGACGAAAACGACGGCGGTATCTGCACGGAGTGCCCACACTGGGGCAAGATCAAATCGCCTATTATTCTAGGGCGTAAGATACCCGAAGCCGAAGTGAACGAAGACGGTACGTATGTAGTTGAGTCAGATGGGCCAAGCGATCCGATAGAAGGTACGCTTGTTGCGGAAATTGTCGGTCAAGAACTTTCCACAGAACACGTTATACCAGTTTACCCACGTCCGTATTTTCGGGGGACGAACGGTGGTGTGTACGTCAGGAACATAAGCCAAGACGGTGAGGTTGACGAACACGTTATTTACCACAATGATATTTACGTTACGCAGCGGGTGATGGATGTAGAAGCCGGTGAATCTGTAGTCTGCCGGATACACCTGCCCCAAGACGAAGTACGAGAGTTCACCCTGCCGCTTACGGCGGTTACTTCAAAAGAGGAGCTACGCAAGCAGATGTCCATGCAGGGCGTAGCTGTCCCACAAATCAACGACTTGATGTTATATATGATTACTTGGATAAACGAATTACAAGCTACTGCTACAGCAGATATAGCGCACCGACAGTTCGGTTGGGCTAACGACGACATGAGTGCCTTTATCGTAGGTGATAGAGAGATACACGCAGATCACGTACGGCATAACCCCCCGTCTACGTCTACCGCTGCCTATATTCCGTACTTCCAGCCGAAGGGTACGCTCGAAGCGTGGAAGAAGATGGCTAATTTTTACAACACGCGGCCTGAACTTGTGATGCACCAGTATGTTGTGTGTACAGCGTTTGGCTCCCCCCTGATGAGCTTTCTACCGCAGAATGCCTGCGCGTTACACATACACACTAATCTCAGTGGATGCGGTAAGTCAGCAGCCGTACGGGTAGCGTCTTCGGTGTGGGGGGCCGAGAAAGGCATGATGACCCCCGAAGTTTCTACCGACTCGTTCAAGTTCAACCGCGCAGAGCTGTTACGCAATCTACCGTTTTACATAGACGAGTTGACCAACGCAGAGTGGAGGCAACTGAGTAATTTGGTTTACCAAATATCTTCTGGGGAACAACGTGGTCGTATGGCTGGTGGGGCTAACCTTGAACGCGCTCGTGGTGAATCATGGCACTTCTTGTGTGTTACCACCGGCAATGCCAGTGTCGTCGAGCGTATTGCAGCAGGCAAACAAGCGCCGAAAGCAGAGGCGCAGAGGATAATGGAGTGGAGGGCAGAGCGTGTTTTCAACGATACCGAGAGCAAGAAGGACACCGATGGCTTTGACATGGCTCTCAAGAACAACTACGGACACGCAGGGCCGATCTACATTCAGTACGTTTTGCAGAATCTGGAGGACGTTAAGAAACTCGTACTCAAATTTCAGCGTCTAGTCGATGAGAAAGCAGGGCTTACAGCGGAAAATCGTTTCTGGTCTGCCGGAGCGGCTACCACCCTAGCTGGTGCGTACATCGCCAATAAATTAGAACTGGTTGACTACGATATGCAGGCGTTGTTCAAGTGGACTATCAAGTTACTCAAAGCAAACCTACGGGCGGTGGATGATATGGGCACGACAGTAGAGCAGACTCTTAATGACTACATCACGGAAAACTACAACAACATACTGATAATCAAGAGCACGGACGATCTACGCAGTAATTCTGGCAACGGGCTGGACAGCATCGTCATACCCGAAGCACTACCAAAAGGTAAGTTAGTGGCGCGGTATGAAACGGATACAAAGAAGGCGTACTTGGTGCCGAAATACCTAAAGTCTTGGTGTGCAGCACATCAGATAAATTACAGCGCGTTCGTGCATGACCTGATAAACAAGTTAGGTGGTAAGCGTGGCTCTATGCGGTTGGGTAAAGGCACTCACATAGGATCAGCAATACCGGCAGGTCGAGTGCTAATAGTTAACTGTAACGTGTTCGGCACGACTGATGAAGATGACGTAGCTGATGAAACTGATGAAGCTGATGAAAGCGAAAATAGTCTATACGAATAGTATATACAGCGGCGCAGGGCAGATGGCGAATTTAACACTCAGGACGTATGACTTAAACCCTGATGGGGTACGCATCGTCGTCGATTGGAGTTCTATGGTAGTAGGTAGTTCGGTGTTCGTGCCGTGCATAAACACAGACAAGGCGTTACAACAGATCAAACGTATTTGTGTGGATGATATGGAGTGGGATATACGGGCTAGATCGGGCCTAGAAGGTAATTTTTCAGGTGTTCGCGTTTGGAGATTGGTGTGATACGATTCGCCCTGATAAGGTCTCTCGGTCTCCTCCCACGTAGGTCTTATCTTCCATCCGCCCCCCTATCGTGATCTCCCCTTCTCACGGTAGGGGGGTTTTTTCTACAAGAACCCTTCGCCTGAATCCACCGTACGCTTCATGTACGGCGATAGCGTTGTGCCGTTGTGCATTTCCGCAGAACGAGTCTCGTGCCCACGTATTGACCTATCAATAGTGTCACCTGTTATACGCTTCTGGCGATCTCGACGCACGGCTCTGGACTCGTTGAACTCCCGCATAGATTGTCGAGCGTCACGCATACCTTCTCTGTCACCGAATCTCTTAGCAACGTAGTAACGTCTCAGCAGGTCACGGCGTTTAGCACTCGCAGCTATGTCTAAGCGTTTGGCTGTAGATGTCTCGTCCGCTTGTCTGGTGTAATCGACGGGTGGGAACCCTAGTAGCTGCGTTAATAAATCGCCGTTTGTAAGGTCATCGTAGATAGGATCGCCACGTCGAGTGAGAATGCCCTCATCCCTTGGGTATCTGATAACAGCTTTATAGGCGTTACGCACTGCTCCCGGCATTAGGTCTTCTATACCACGCTCTATCTCGCCTTCACGTAGTTTGTCTATACCCTCTCTACCCCGCGCATAAATGCTCCATGCAGGGCCACCAAACAGGTGAGCAATCTCTTCTTCTGGAGACGGATCACTGTTAAACCTGTCAGCTTCAAACAGCAGGTCAGTTAGCTTAACGCGCTGTGACACATCAACCCCAGTTATCTCAGACAGAGCGCCCTTGAATAGCACTTCGCTGTCTAGGTACTGCCGCAGCATAGTGTCGGTGTCTTCCTCGTAGTCTTCTCTAAACATGTCGATAAGCATGGAGACCGCACCGTACAACGGTAGACCCTGCACTCCAGCAAAGAACAAGGCGGACAGGTGTACACCGGCAAGCTGTTTCAGAGCTTCATTACGTAGCTCTCTGCTCTTAGCGTCATTTCCTGGAAAGAAGTTTTCCACAGCTTGTCTACCAGACTTAAACATCGTGTAGTACATCTGTATGTCGTACGCTTTGTACATCAGCGCAATACGACCTAAACTCTCACGGGCGTACCGTGGGCCAGTTTCTAGTGTGGCACCACCGTTGATTAGCTGTGTTTCACGTACGGCTTCTTCAGCGGCTTTCTTCTTATCACCGTTAAACTTCTTTAGTGCTAGCTTATACGCTGCCACCATCGTGACTTGGCGGTTCATTACTTCTGCTTCATGGAACATAAGAGCCGAAGCGTTTGTCACCGCGTCCATCTTAGACATCTTGCGTCCCGCCTGACTCGTGCTGAGTGTGTCGGCAATAAACGAGGAGTTGAGTTGGCCCCGCCGAGCAGCAAGTTCCATCAACGGTAGGAGGTCTATTAGTTCGTCTGCGCGTTCCTTATCTATATTTAAGTCTTTACGCACTTCGTAAGAGACTTTGCCATCTTTGTCGCGGGAAAACGTATAGTAGTTATCCAGCGATGGCATTGCCTTGTCTTTGAGGGCTTCTCTCGCTGCGTTGAGATCGCCTTTACGTAGGGCTTCTCTTATAGACCGTGGCGTTCTTGCGTCTCCGACTAAAGTAGCTATGTCTTTGTTCGTTGGAGAACCCATAAACAACTTAGTAGCACCACCTAGAGCGTCCCGCGTAGCCCCGAACCCATACTTACCTGCCAACATCGGGTATGCGAACAACGGTATCTGTGACAAGTTGACCAGTGCAGACGAGGCGTTGAAGCCGATTGTCCACATGAATGCCATACGGTTTGAGTTTTTAGCAAAGCTGTCCAGTGGCGGATTGACGGCGAATCTAGCGCGGTCTTTTACCTCTTCGATTTCTGGACTGTTCGCATCTGCCATTTTAGGGTTGGCTTCGAGCATCTCTTGTACGGCGTTGTCGATTAGCCGTGAGTTTTTAATACGCTCTACCTGCCGTGCCAGATCAAAAGCCTTCGTACGCGCTGCTTCCACAGCATCTACGTCATAACCTTCAGTGCCCTTACGTCGGAGCAGTGACTTAGCAAAAGAAGACTCCGGCAGGTACTCAATGAACAAACGTGTTATCTGTTCTTGAACTTCTGGGTCTACTTTATTCACCTTCATGATACCCAGTATGCTGGAGACAAAAGAACCAGAGGGCGCGTCCTCATAAGAGGCTTTGTCACTAGGGCTGAACGTCGATATTTCGTAGCCTTCTGCTTCGTAGGCTTCCGCTGCCCTGAACCGTTCCGCAGCGTTCTCGTATGCAAACACGGCAGAGTCCGCACCTTCCTTGGGGTTCTTCACAGACAGGAAGTACGTGCCAGTACGAGTCAGCGGGAAGTATGGTTCCAGCTTAGTCGCCTCTAACATCTTAGCGTATAGACCGTTCTTGAGGTTGGTCTTCGCTTGTTCTGCTATGGGTAGCCCGTCGATGCGGTTTTGCAACGTGTCATTAAGCTGGTCGTACTGATCTTTATACAGCTTACGCAGAGCGGTGTAGTTTTCCCTACCTCCGGCACCAACCGTCTTACTGTTATAGATCGCTCGCAGTTCTTTATAGCGGTCTATCTTTAACTGTTTTGTACCGTCTACGGGTTCCGTGCCGTAGCGTTTTTGTGCCTGCTGTGGCGTCAGCTCTGGGTCTACTTGGTCAACGGTGCTGTCGTAGATTAAGTTATTCCACGCTTTAACCGTTTCTCCAGACTGTTTAGCAGCCCACTCGCGTATGGGTTGTAGGCTGGTTCTGACCGCCTGCTCTGCGGTAGTTAGGCCACCACGTTGGTTTTCTATGGCAGCAAAAACTTTATCAACACCGACTACCCCCGCCCTTTCAAGCTCCACTTCAACAGCATTATTCGGTAAGAAGCCAAGTATTTTACGTTTTAGTCCGGTGTTTTTCTGCCCTGCTGTGAGTGCGCCGTACTCGCCAACTATTCTTTCTTTCGCACGCGCTATCGGCCCTTTAGGTAGGGCATCCTTGAGTCTTTTCTCTACTCTACGTACGCCAGCAGGATCAGTCATAGATGCTAACAAAGGAGCGCCACGGTGCTTGGCGGCAGGTGCCAGTATGTCTTCGATTAACTGTTGAGCTTCGCGCTGTGCAGTACCACGTTCTTTACCCAACCCAAGGAAGTTAGATACCACGCGGATGAATTCTTGCCAGACACTAAGCGGCCTACCGTCTGGGTTGATTCGAGCTAGCTCACCTTGGAAGGTGGGGTTAGTAAAGGCTTCAGCGACAAACTCTGCTACGTTCTTAGACCCATAAGAGTTACGTAGGTACTCTTTGCTAGCCTCATGCAGCTTCATCAACTTCTTGGTAGTCGGATGTGACGGATTCTTCAGAGTGTTGATCGTTGCAGCGTGCGCCATTTCGTGCAGTAGCACGTACACATCTGTGTAGTCCTTGTTCAGTACGATTGTGTTGTCTGCGGTTATAAACCGCCCGTCAACTTGCCTACCATCTACCGTACCCAACTGGCTTGGGGGTACGATCATTATTTTAGTATCACCAGTAAAGTCAGACAGCTTCTTTGCTACGCGAGATATAAATTTATCTCCTGACTTGTTAGCTAGTTCTAGTAAGGCTCGACGTAGTTCGTTGTTACGTACCGCACGCTTTACAGTGTCAGGCAGCGAAGCATCCAACACCTCGGTGTAGTCTCTCGGAGGTGCGTTGAGGACTTGTTCGGATGCAACACGCATAGCGTCTGCTTTACTGAGACCTTCTTCTTTTACGAGCCTGTCTCTTTCTGCACGGCGTTCGGCTAGGAGGCTTTGTTTGTCGGCAGTCTTTTCCTCTGGGGCACGTAAATCTACGTCCGCCGCAGGTTCTTCTACAGTGGGTTCTGCCGGGGCGGGTGTAGGTTCCTTCGCCAAAACCTCTTCTACGGTAGCTGGTGTGGCTGCGGCAGTGGCTGGCATAGCCCGCTCTGCACGGCGTTGAGCCTCTACAGTCTCTTGAGGTATGACTTCTTCGCCTATATCGGCAAGCTGCTCGTTGGCTTTTACACCTTCTTCAGTAGCTTTCTCTAGCTTCTTCTCGGCACGCGCCAGCTTGCGTTGGTTAGCCTGCGTTGGCTTTGTTGTTACAGCTTCTTCGGCTTTAGTTACTTCAGTTCGGGCTGCGTTAACCTTGGCTACTGCCGAAGTAACCTTTCGAGCTAGTGCACCACGCTGTTTTCTTGCTCCAGCAGCAGGCTGTCCAACGCTTCTTCCAACATCTCCCACTGCTCGTCCGTCAGGCACAGCAGCGATGGCGGTATCTTCACCGACTGCTGTAGGCTCCACGCCTGATATATCAACTGCATCGCCTGTTCCACTTCTTGCTGCGACAGGTTCTCTTTTGCGCGGGGTAGGTAGATCACGTTGCTCACTTGGCACTCCTTCTAGCAATCGGGTAACACCACGCCGAACCTTTTGAGACTTTAGACGGTTAGCTTCGTTAGTTAGCTCAACCCGAACTTCTGGGTCGTCTAAGTCTTTACCTATAACACGTTTACGTACGGCAGCATTCGGCGCGAAACCGGCGGTAGTAAGGTCTTCTTCTGTGACAGGACGTGTTTCAGGTGCGGGTATGGCTTCTGGTTCTACGGCGGTTTCTTCTGCTACAGCAAGTTCAGTCGGAAATAGGTCAGGCTGTTCTCGCTGGGCAATCTCAGCACGTTCTCTACCTGTCCGCACTTCGTCAGATACTGGCTCTTCAGTGATCTGTTGTTCTCTGTCACGTAAGTTGGTTCGATCTAAGGCTTCTTGTCTACCTAACACCTCACCTTCTGGGGTTACAGCTAACGTCTCACCAGCAATAGTCTCACCTTCGGGCGCAGGTAACCCCTGTAACTGTGGCCCAATACGTTCTGGCTCTAGCCCCGGCAGCGGTAACTGGTCAGGGCTTATTGCAGCGGGACGTTCTCCTTCAAATAGCCTGTCGCGCTCTTCCTGATCTATGTCGTCTATGACTTCATCTATCTCAGGAGTGCGCCTTTCTGCGTCATCGAACAGTTCAAGTTGAGTGCCTGCCGGTACATCAGTCTCTTCAACAGCATCACCAACGGTTTTGCCTGCTCGTCGTGGAGCAAATAGATCAACAAGTCCCTGCAAGATGGCACCTGCTCCACCACCCAGTGCGGCTTCTTCTGCGGTGCCACCAAATGTCTGAGCAGCAGCGTTGTACTCCTGCTCGTTAAGGTTTTGCAGTATGTTGGATGCAGCTTCCTGCGCGGCTTCTGCACCACCCGTTATACCCGCGCTATAAATGCGTTCACCTATGGTCTCGACCTTATCAGGCGGTATCTTATCTAGTAGTGCTTCTAGCTTGGGCATGTCGGCAAACTTAACTACCCGCGTAATAGGTAGAATATCCAACAGGCCGATTGCTGTACCCCGCAAGGCGGCGCTTCCACGTTCTTCTTCGGTAGCTTCAGCCGCACGGGCACGTTCACTTGCTTCACCAGTACCGGCAGCACCAGCAGCGAGCGCACCAAGACCTAGACCTACAGCGCCGGGGGCACCAGCTAGACCCGCAGCAACAGGCACGGCAGCAAGGCCCGCTATAGACCCAAGCGCGGAGCTTAGTTTGTAGGTAATAGATTCTGGGTCGCCGCCTTCAGGACGGAAGGACTCGGCAATAGACTGAATTCGTTGTCGCGCCGCAAGTTCACTTTGCTCTTCTAGCGGTGCCGCAAGGCCAAGCGCAGCCATCTCACCTACACCAACGGCACCTGCACCGAATCCAGAGGTAATGTCCTCAAATATGCCGGTTTCGCGGGGTTCAGGAGTTTGTGCGGCTAGGCGCTCTTCTCTACGCCTACGTATGTCAGCACGTATTTCTTCTGCTTCATCTAAGAAGCTAGGTGGTCTAGCTTGCGCTGCTTGAACTGCCTGTCGCATACGACTAGCGGCTGCGAAATCTCCCGCCGCTTCTGCATTCGCTATAGCTTCACGCGCTTGCTGTAGAGTAGGCATTACTTCTGTGCGTACGTAGCAAAGTCTTCTGAGTCTGCGACTTCCATACTCGCTCCTTGTCCACTAAGCACTTCCGACGCTTCTTGCAGTCGACTATTTGCGCCTCGTATCAGGGTAATATCGTCTGCATTAGCAAGAGTTACCTTTTCTCTAATCTCTTCGTCTATCTTTGCAAGTTTTACAGGGTCTTCTTGTGCACCGAATATAGCCATTCTATACGTAGCTTCTATGTCTTCTTCGCGCTTTCTCATACGCTCCGATGCTTGGCTTATAGATGTTTCTGAGGCTCTTAATACGCCAAGAGCGTTATTAGAAGTAATTTGTTCCCTATCCAATGCGGCTCTTGCCACTGCCTGTTCGTCTCTACTCAGGTTTTCTAGGTGAGACATAAGACTCTGTTTACTACTCATTCTCAGTTTGACGCGCTCTACATAGTCACTTCTACCCGCTGCATCAGCTTGTTGTAGTGTAGACGTTGCCGAGTTTATTGCTCCTTGAGCGGTCTTTGCAGCCGTTTCATAGTTATTGGCTGCTGAAGTACCTACCGATTTTTGTAGCTCTATAGCAGTGTTATCTATATTCGCTAAACCAGCGGTAAATTCTTGTCGGCGTTTAGCTTCTTGTCGCCGCATCTGAGCACCGCGCCTACCTATAGTGCGTAGTCCGCCCGGAGTAGATATTAAGTCCATAAATCGTGCCGTGCCTGACGGGGTAGCTGATTCGTAGTCTTCTCTCAAACGGCTTCGCTGGGCTTCCAGCATACGTCGGCCTTCTTCTAGCCCCGATAGCTCTTTGATGCGCTCTATTGCGGCTCTACCCTCTGCACCGGGGTTTCTAGCCATTTGATTTTTAAGCATCGCTGTTAGGTCTTGATCCCGTTGGTAAGGCTCAATCTCTGCCATAGAAGTTATTTGATCTAGTACCCGTTGCTGTTGTTCACGGAGCGAAAGTGGGGCATCTTTGCCGCCATCACCAGCTATGCCTTCAGCAGTAGTGTCAGCACCGGCAGGGGGTACGACTTTTGGCTTTAGCTCTCTATCGGGTGCGCCAGCAAGCATAATCCCCGATGCAGGGGCGTCTTCCGCTGCTGGGAGCATGTCGTCGAGAGAAACATTTTCAAAGAGTTCGTCCATTTGTTCGGCGGATCTCTCTCTGCTTTCTTCTCTTATCGCACGCTCTATACTTTTTTGGACAGGGTTCTCTCGACGCTTTGCTTGTATTTCGGATTTAGTGCCTCGCAGAAACTCAG
>VMHT01210739.1_pt1 | contig 10769 bp, 12 predicted proteins | sample 4693611 | NCBI WGS metagenome assembly VMHT01 (sample SAMN12280063, study PRJNA550983) | marine metagenome | isolation source: seawater sampled from same location over 5 years 0.02-0.2 micron viral filtrate | place: USA: collected off the coast of southern California halfway between the port... ... | reverse complement strand
TTAACAGCCGCAGATAAATTAATTGCGGAAAATAAGGGGTGGAATTTATCATTATAAAATTATGGAAGAAGAAAAAGCATTTTATAAATTAGAGCCAAGTAATAAAAACAGACCTATATTAATCTGTGGTACATTTATATCAAGTAAAAACTATAAATTAGATATAGCTTTAAAAGATACGTACACCTATCCAATAGATGGATGGACATATTATAATAGCTTTGATGAAGCCGCGGTAGGTTTTAATTTAACAGAAGCACAAAAAGAACAGTTTAAGGAAGATTTGTTTCCTACTGAAGAAATGTTATAAATAGAATTATGGCACAACCTAATACAAGACAAAAATTAATAGATTACTGCTTAAGGTCATTAGGTCATCCTGTGATTGAAATTAACGTTGATGAAGATCAACTTGAAGATCGCGTAGATGAAGCAATGCAGTATTACCAAGAATACCACGGTGATGCAGTTGTTCGCAATTTGTATAAACACAAAGTAACACAAGACGATATTGATAACGGTTATATTCCTATAGGAAATGATAAAAATATTTTGTCTATCAACAATGTTTTTAACACTAGTAATTCACAAACAAGTGGAATTTTTTCAGTAGATTATCAAATACATTTAAACGATATATTCGACTTGAATGGAGCTCATGGCGGTATTGTAAATTACGAAATGACAAAACAGTATATGTCTCTGATTGATCGTAATGTTAACGGAATGTACGAAATGATTGAGTGGTCACGGCATAAGAATCGAGTAAAATTTCATTCTGATACTATTCAAAATATGAAAGATCAATACGTAGTGCTTGATGGTTACGAAGCAATTGATCCTGAAACTTATACTGATGTTTATAACGACGCATTTGTTAAAAAGTACACTACTGCACTCTTCAAAAGACAATGGGGATTAAATCTAATTAAGTTCGAAGGAATGGTTTTGCCTGGCGGTGTTACACTCAATGGTCGTCAGATTTTTGACGATGCGAAAGAAGAGATTCAGCAGCTCGAAGAAACAATGCAGTTGAAACATGAAATGCCTCCATTAGACTTTATCGGTTAATATATTATGCCACGAAATGTATATTTTTCTCAAGGAACTACACCCGAAAAAAGACTCTACGAAGATATTACGATAGAGGCTCTTAAGATATACGGGCATGATGTATATTACATCCCTCGTACTATCGTTAATACAAATGCGATCTTTAATGAAGACGCGTTAAGTAAATTTGGCGAAGCATTTCAGGTTGAAATGTATGTTGAAAACACTGATGGTTTTGAAGGCGATGGAGATCTACTTTCAAAGTTCGGTGTAGAAGTTCGAGATTCAATGACACTTGTTCTTTCAACAAGACGTTGGGAAGAGCTCGTAGGTAGATTCCAATCAACACCAGAGGGTAGGCCACAAGAAGGTGATCTAATTTACTTTCCTCTCGTAAAAGGTTTATTTCAAATTAGTTATATCGAAGATGATTCTCCTTTCTATCAGCTATCAAATCTTCCTACATTCAAGTTAACATGTGAATTGTTTGAATATGGCAACGAAGCGATTGACACTGGAATCGCTGAAGTTGATGCGTTTGAAACCGACTATGCTTCTCGTACAGAACTTATACTTGGCGCTGGTAGTGGAACATACCAGGTAGGAGAAGATGTAACACAGACAAACGCAACAAGTGGTATTACTGTTACAGGTGAAGTATCGACTGTAGGCACAGGTAAGATTGAAATATCAAGTCAAGTTGCGAGCGATGGAAGTAATACACTCTTTGCGCCAACAAGCGCGGGTACAACAGGGAATATTATAGGTGCCACATCCACCGCTTCATACGAAATTACTTCAATAGATGCTTTCAACTCGATTGATAGTAATGATCCTTATGCAGATAACGAAGATTTTGAAACGATTGGGAATAACTTTATAGACTTTACTGAAACCAATCCATTTGGAGAACCAGACGTAATAAGCTAATGTTTAACGGAAAACACTTTTATAACCAAACTTTGAAAAAGACAGTTGCTGTCTTTGGAACTTTATTTAACAATATAAAAATTGTAAGACAGGGGACTGGTGAAACGCGGGTTCCTATAGCTTATGGACCTCGTAAAAAGTTTCTTGCGAGGATACAGGCCGATACTGCTGCAGCAACAGATAAATCTATTGCGATTAAACTTCCTCGTATGAGTTTTGAAATTACAGATATTAGCTTCGATACTGAGTCAAAGCTAAATAAATTTAACAAAAGAGTTTTGCCTATTAGCGGAGATGAAACTAAATCTAATATAGTAAATCAAAGTGTTCCATACAATGTTAGTATGCAATTGAATATTTACGCCAAGAATCAAGATGATGTACTACAAATTTTTGAGCAGATTCTTCCTACGTTTGCGCCTGAGTACACGGTGGCTATTAAAGATATGGAAGGTCCTGGTACAGTGACAGATGTACCTATCGTATTGACTGGCACATCTATACAGGATGATTACGAAGGAGACTTTCAAACACGCCGTTCTATTATATACGCACTTGACTTTACGATGAAAGTAAGATTTGCAGGAGGAGTAAGTCAAGGCAAGATTATAAGAACAGTAGATACGTTCTTTTATACTGATATTGAAAATCCTTCAGCACAGGTAAATAATAGCATTTCAGACACGGCGACTATAACAATTGATAACGTTATTGGATCTTTGCGCGAAGGTCAGACAATGACGTTTGAAGGAATGCCTAGAACTTCCACATATATTCCTCCTACAATTATTGCAGTTGCTGATACTTTAACAAACGGTAAACCAAACAGTATAACAGTGAGCTCTAACCAAACTATTCCTGATAATACTAAGCTCACATTTATTAATAAAACTGGCGAAGAAAACGTTAGGATCGCAGTTGATGCAGATGATGAACCGCCTTTAGACGATACGGACACTATTACAACAACCTTTGGATTTGATCATGGCTAAAAATGAAATACTTAATGCACTCGAAAAGAATCTTGATATCATAGAAAAACCTAAGACAGAAGTCGATAAAGGTGAAATTATAAATGATACTGAGAAGGATATAGAATATTCTCGAGACAAAATGAAAGAACTGATTGATCAGTCCTCTGAGGCGATAAATCAGATGATGGCTTTAGCGTCGGAGTCAGAACATCCTCGTGCGTTTGAGGTTTTGTCGAATATGATTAAAGATGCCAGCAACATGACACAAGATCTTGTTAAATTACAAAAGGTTAGAAAAGACATAACACAGGAAAAAGAAACTGCAGCCTCTAACACCACAAATAACGCGGTGTTTGTAGGTTCTACCGCTGAACTTCAGAAATTTCTAAAAAAGAATAACGAAATAAAAAACGTAACAGAAGAATAATATACTATGGCTGGTGATGGTTACATGGGCAATGCGCTTGTTAAGGGCGACAATGTCAATCAAGATTTTACAAAGGAAGAAGTTGCTGAATACATGAAGTGTATGAGCAGCCCAGAGTATTTTGCAACTAAATACATTAAAGTGATTGCGCCGAGTAAGGGACTAGTAGATTTTAAACCTTACTCATATCAAAAGAAACTTTTTAAAACCTTTAACGAAAATAGGTTTAATATTGTTTTAGCCTGTCGTCAATCAGGTAAATCTATTACGTCGGTTGTATACATTCTGTGGTATGCAATTTTTAATCCTGAAAAAACAATTGCTATTCTTGCAAATAAGGGAGCTACTGCACGAGAAATGCTAGGTAGAATTACTTTAGCACTTGAGAATTTACCTTTCTTTTTGCAGCCTGGCTGTAAAGAATTGAATAAAGGTAATATCACTTTTGCAAATAACGCGAAGATTATAGCTTCAGCAACTTCTGGCAGTTCTATTCGCGGTCTATCTATTGACTTACTCTTCCTTGACGAGTTTGCCTTTGTTGAAAGAGATGCAGAGTTCTACACGTCGACATATCCAGTAATTTCAGCAGGTGACGAAACAAAGGTTATTATTACCTCTACTGCAAATGGTGTTGGCAATATGTTCTTTAAAATATATGAAAGCTCACAGAAAGGAATTAATGAATTCAAGCATTCGAGGATTGATTGGTTCGATGTACCAGGAAGAGATGAAAAGTGGAAAGCAGAAACAATCGCTAATACATCAGAACTTCAGTTCGAACAAGAGTATGGTAATAACTTTTTAGGAACTGCGAATACACTTATTGCTTCAAACAGCCTACTTGCTCTTAAACCTGAGCACCCTTTGAAAATAGAAAGAAACGTTAATTATTATCAAGGTCCTAAAGAAGATCACACGTACATTATGACAGTAGACGTTTCAAAGGGGAGAGGACAGGATTATTCTACCTTTACTGTAGTTGATATCACAACTGGAATGTTTGAACAAGTTGCTACATTCCGTGATAACATGATATCACCAATGATTTTTCCTGATATTATTGTAAAAGTCGCGAAGATGTACAACGAAGCTTTAGTGATTATTGAAAATAATGATGTAGGTCAAGTAGTGTGTAATGATGTGTATTACGAATATGAATACGAAAATACCTTTGTAGAATCTACTGTAAAAAGAGGAGGTGTTGGTGTTACGATGACAAAGCGTGTTAAGCGTATTGGATGTTCTAATCTAAAAGATTTAGTTGAATTGGGTAAGATACAAATATCAGATGCAGATACAATATCTGAGTTATCTACATTTGAAATAAAGGGATCATCATATGAAGCGACACAAGGAAATCACGATGACCTCGTTATGAATCTTGTAATGTTTGCATGGTTTGTTTCTTCAGAAGCATTTGGCGATATATCTACTGTAGATTTAAAAGAAATGCTTTTTGCAGAAAAGATGAAACAGATCGAAGAAGATGTGCCACTTTTTGGAGAAATAGACGATGGTAGATCATATGGAACAGTTTATGACAAAATGGTGAATGATGTAAGAGAGTGGGATAATCTCTAAATCCACTTATTTATAAATAGAACTATTGAAAACACTCTTATTATGATTCACTTATTAATTAAACTATATTGAAAGGAAAACAATCATGGGATTCTTAGTATCACCCGGAGTCGATGTAAATGAAATCGACTTGACAAATGTAATTCCTGCGGTATCTACCTCTATTGGTGGATATGCAGGACCTTTTCGCTGGGGACCAGTCGAAGAGATACAACTCGTAAGTTCTGAAAAAGAACTTTCTTCAGTGTTTGGTACGCCAGACGCTTTTTATGCTGAATCTTTTTTTACAGCATCATCGTTCCTAAAGTACGGAAATGCGCTAAAAGCAGTTCGTACATCTAATTCACAGCTTCTTAACGCAGTAAGTGGCGATATTACTACTAATACAGGTGGTATTGCTTCTGTGGCTCTTAGTCAACCTCTTGCAACTGGACTTACCAGCGATGCTGCAGTCACTGTCACTGGTGTTGAACAACGAGGTACAGTGTTTGCACCTCAATACACTATCGACAGTGTAACAACTAACGTGGTAGGTAGCGACTTTGCTGATGGAGAACTCGCAGAAGGCGACACAGTTACTGTAGATCTAGGTAATAGCAATAGCGCAACATTAACCGTTGGTACTTTTGGTATTGCAACAGTTGATACTATTAGTGCCGCAGACCCGTCGCGAACGGAAGATGAATATTTCAGTGTTTCACACACTTCTTCAAGTGGTTCAGGTTCAGGCGCAACATTTAATGTTACAATCGATGCTAGTGGCGATGCTACTTCAGTCACTGTTGCTAACGCTGGTAGTGGTTATATCATAGGTGAAACTATTACTATATCAGGCGCATTCGGCGGCGGCGGTGATTTAACATTCAATGTAGCAACATTCGGAACTATTCCTTTAACAGCTACTACTAATCCTACATTAACTGCTATCCCAGCTTCTGTAACAGGTCTTGCAACAGCAGATACGGATGATGCCGGTGATACGGCCGCTGATGATCTCACAGTTAACTTTACTTTCGCTATCACAGGATTAGGTGTTACTAATGAAGGTGCAGGACATACTATATCAAGTACTACACTTTCTGTAGACGGTACAGCAGTAGCTGCATCGGGTAACTATACTCTTACTGAATTCGAAGGCACAGTAGGAAATGCTATTCTAATTAAGAATGAAACTCATTTCGAAAACGGTATAAGTGCTCAAGGTGATCTTTATGCAAGATATCCTGGATTGTTAGGTAATTCTATTCAAGTTGATGTATTTGACCAGAGCACATTTATTGCCGGTCAAGTTAAAGATGCTGAGGGTGTACTTGCTAATCCTTTGACAGCAGTGTTCGATAGCAAACCTGCTACTGATGAATATCACATTGTTGTGACTGATTCAGATGGAGCTCTAAGCGGAACAGCTGGTACAGTTCTTGAAACATGGCCTTTTATTGGTATCAACGACGGTGCTAAGAAAGAAGATGGATCAAATAACTACTATGTTGATGTGATTAATGAGAATTCTAACTACTTCTATGTCACTTCTGCGATCAGTGTAGGCACAAACGCTTTCACCGGTGGTGCTGATCAAACATCAGTAGTTGAAGGTGATATTAAAAATGGTATTGATCTATTCTCTGATGTAGAAACAGTTGATGTTAATCTTGTATTTGCATATAACGACAATGACAATTCTGATACAATTGCAGAACACCTTATTCAAGTAGCAAATCAACGTAAAGATATCGTAGTTTTCACCTCACCTCCTATTGAAACTAGCACAGGTAATTCACCAATGGATGATGTCAAAGATTGGTGTGATGGTATTACTTCTACATCTTACGCAGTACTAGATTCAACCGCGATTTATACTTACAACAAATATGCTGATAAGTATCTTTATATTCCTGCTTGTGGACATGTTGCTGGTCTTTGTGCTAATACAGATGATGTGGCAGAACCTTGGTTCTCGCCAGCTGGCTACAATCGTGGTCAACTTCTAGGTATTACAAAACTAGCGTATAACCCCAAACAAGCAGACAGAGACGAGCTTTATAAAGCACGGATTAATCCAATCGTTTCTTTCCCAGGTCAAGGTACTCTTCTTTTCGGAGATAAGACTGCACAGGCTAAACCATCAGCATTCGATCGTATCAACGTACGCCGTTTGTTTATAGTTTTAGAGAAAGCAATCGCTACTGCGGCTAAATACCAACTGTTTGAGTTGAATGATGAATTCACTCGTTCGATGTTCAGGAACATGACAGAGCCTTTCCTTCGGGATGTTAAAGGTCGCCGTGGTGTAACAGACTTCTTAGTTGTGTGTGATGAAACGAATAACACAGGTCAAGTAATTGATACCAACCGCTTTGTGGCTGATATCTATATTAAACCTGCTCGTTCGATCAATTTCATTACTCTTAACTTTATTGCAACCCGCACTGGCGTTGAGTTCTCTGAAATTGTTGGAAAATAATATAAATAATATAGAAAGGAAATAACAATTATGGCAACTTTAGGAGTAGATGATTTTAAATCAAAATTAATCGGTGGGGGTGCACGCCCTAACCTTTTCAAAGCAATCGTTAACTTTCCAGCATACGCTGGAGGTGATACCGAACTCACATCTTTCATGTGTAAAGGCGCTCAGCTACCTGCTAGCGTTATTGCACAGCTTGATGTACCATTCCGTGGACGCCAATTGAAAATTGCGGGTGACCGTACTTTTGAAAATTGGACTATTACAGTTATCAATGATGCTGCAATGGAAGTTCGAAATGCAATGGAACGATGGATGAATGGAATGAATGAGCATGTAAATAATACAGGCTTATCCAATCCTTCAGACTATCAGACTGATATGGCAATTCAGCAACTCGATAGAGCAGGAAACGTTACTAAGGAGTACACAATTCGTGGTACATATCCAGTCAATGTTTCTGCAGTTGATTTGAGTTACGAAACAAACGATGCAATTGAAGAATTCACAGTTGAATTGGCTTACCAATATTGGGAGTCTAATACAACTTCTTAGTTTAATTAAATAATATCCGATAAGTGGAGGTCCAACCCCTCCACTTATTGTGGTATAAATAACATTATGGAAATATTCGGATACGAAATTAGTAAAAGGCTTAAGAAGACGGAGAAAGAACTTGTATCTCCTATCCCTAAGGCAAACGATGATGGCGGCTCAACAGTTACTGTTGGTGGTGGCTACTACGGGCAATACGTAGATTTATCTGGAACTACTACTGTTTCAGATCACGAATTAATTATAAAATATCGAGAATCAGCGCAGCAACCAGAATGCGATGCCGCGGTTTCAGATATTGTAGACGGTGCTCTTTCAGCATCGGACACATCTTCGCCAGTTGATCTTGCGATGAACGATCTAGATCAACCCGATAATGTAAAAAAACAAATTTTAAATGAATTTAATAATGTGGTTAAACTTTATAAGTTTAATCGCATGTCAGAAGACTATTTCCGTAATTGGTACATTGACGGAAAATTATACTTTAACGTTATTATTGATCCACAAAATCCACAGAAAGGGATCGCAGAATTACGACCAATTGATTCTACACACATTAGTAAAGTAAAGGAAGTTCAAAAAGTAACTGATCCGAAGACTCAAGTAGAATACGAAAAAATAGTAGATGAGTATTATGTCTATTCGCCTGACATGAATAACGGACAAGCAACAAATGGCGTTAAGTTTGCAAAAGATGCTGTTATACAAGTCAATTCAGGTTTGTACGACTCATCGCGACAGCGAGTAATTAGTCACCTGCATAAAGCGATGAAGCTTGTAAATCAGCTTCGTTATATGGAAGATTCATTAGTAGTGTATCGTGTTTCAAGAGCACCTGAACGTAGAATTTTCTATATCGATGTAGGTAATTTACCAAAGGGCAAGGCCGAAGAATACGTACAACAAGTTGTATCTCGTTATCGTAATAAGATGGTGTATGATGCAACAACTGGTGATGTAAGTGATGATCGGAAACATATGTCTATGCTAGAAGATTTTTATCTTCCACGTAGAGAAGGTGGCCGAGGTACAGAAATTACAACACTTGGTGGTGGAGAAAATCTTGGCCAGATTGAAGATGTACAATTTTTTCAAAAGAAACTTTACCGTGCTTTAAACGTACCAGTTTCAAGATTAGAACAAGAAAGTTCTTTTACGATTGGCCGTGCAAGTGAAATATCACGAGAAGAAGTAAAATTCCAGAAATTCGTTGATAGATTGCGGAAACGTTTTTCGCGGATGCTTATCGAAGCACTTCGTATTCAACTTGTTCTTAAAGGTGTGATCACCGAACAGGACTGGAGTACTATTGAAGAAAAGATCAACATTGACTTTGCAGAAGATAATTACTTTTCTGAGTTAAAAGAGTTTGAAATCTTAAGAGAAAGATTAGAAATGGCTCAACAAATGGAAGATCTTGTCGGTAAGTACGTTTCTAATAAGTATGTTCGCCAAGTAGTTCTTAAACAGTCTGACGAAGATATGACAAGGTTAGATCAAGAAGTAGAAGATGAAAAAGCAGAAGGCGGAAGTGACGCAGAAGATGATTTAGACTTTTAAAGTCCTTCTTAAAACCAAAAAAATTATAAATAGATATATGAGTGATACAACACAACAGGTTTTTAACAATATTGTTAAAAACAACAAAGTAGGTTCTGCCAAAGCATTTGGAGAAGCAATTCGTGATAAACTAAATGATGCCCTTGAAGTTCGTAAAGTAGGACTTACATCAGAAATTTACAATAAAACGAAAGAAAAATAATATGACTATTCAACCTTTAAGTATTGCTGCTGCAGCATCACTGACTGCCGGTGCTTCAACAATTAGTAGCGCATCGTTAGTATTGGTGCAAAACACGAGTTCTGCAGTTAAATATGTTAACATCGAAGAAAAGGCTACTGGAACTCGTAAAGCAAGTGTTATGATTCCTGCTGCTAGTAACTTAATAATTAAAAAGAGTGCAAGCGACGAAATATTTGCATCTGCCGCTGCTGCCGGAACTGGTGCAGCAACAGGCGTATTATTTACAAAAGTAGGATACGCAAACTAATGAAGCTAATTACAGAACATTTAGAATCGGTAGATTATATCACCGAAGCAAACGATAAAGGTGAAAAGAATGTTTTCATCGAAGGCGTTTTTATGCAAGCGGAGAAACAAAACCGCAATAATAGAATTTATCCTAAAGACGTACTGTCTGAAGCAACTGCTAAGTACGTTAAGGAGCAGGTTAAAACTGGAAGAGCCGTTGGTGAATTGAATCACCCAGAAGGCCCACAGATTAATCTTGATAAAGTTTCACACAGAATTACCTCATTAAAATTTGAAGGTAACGATGTTGTTGGAAGAGCGCTGATACTAGATACACCTATGGGTAAAATAGTGAAAGGACTCGTCGAAGGCGGGTGCAAGTTAGGCGTCTCAAGTCGTGGTATGGGTACTGTTGAGCAAAAGGAAGGCAAAACATATGTCAAGGACGATTTCGTTCTTGCTACTGTTGACATTGTCCAAGATCCTAGCGCACCATCTGCTTTCGTTGAAGGCATTATGGAAGGCGTAGAATGGATATGGGAAAATGGCATTCTTAAACCTCAGCAAATTGAAGAATACGAGACTGAAATTAAAAGGGTTCCTATGGGTCGCATTAGCGAAGCACAGGAAAGAATCTTTAGTGATTTCCTCTCCAAACTCTAATTCAAAAAAATAAGGAAACTTAATTATATGTCAAACGATAATGAACAAATCATTGAAGACGTAGAAGAAAAAGATCTTGTTGTT
>VMHT01159600.1_pt1 | contig 10769 bp, 19 predicted proteins | sample 4693611 | NCBI WGS metagenome assembly VMHT01 (sample SAMN12280063, study PRJNA550983) | marine metagenome | isolation source: seawater sampled from same location over 5 years 0.02-0.2 micron viral filtrate | place: USA: collected off the coast of southern California halfway between the port... ... | reverse complement strand
ATAAGCAAGCTCACTCTTAGGTCTGTCCATACCATCTTGAATGGGTTTGAAGAAGAAAGGATAGTTAATAGATATTGGTACAACCTTATCGGTAAACATTTTCTTTGCATCAGCTCCACTTTTAGATAGTATTCCATATCTAGCATCACTCGATATTGTAGCTAAGTTAACCGTCTCGGCAGAGCTCATAAACGAAAAGCCACTACGTCTGTTTTTTAAATAACACATACCGTAACATCGTTTATCCGCTTTGCAAGCTTCCCAAAATATAAAGAATAGCCTGTTAGCCTCTCTAAAATCAGGGGCGCCAACATCTATCTTGCTCCATTGAAGATACATGTAATGACTACCTGTTATGTAGGTAGGCTCACCGTCATTCATAAACCAAAAGCCCTCGCTTCTACGCTTAAACTCTTCGTCTATTAAGTCGTACCATTGATCTTTAGATTCCTCAGGGTAGGCTCTCCAGTCAAATATGTTTTTAAGTTTACCTAGCTCTTTCGGGTATTCTATTTTTTGCCACTTGTTGTTTCGTCTTGGCAATTCTCGTGGTTCAGCTGGCAAACCAATTTGCAAACCTTGGATCTCCAATATCTGTCCAATGCGTCCAGTTTTTGAGATAACCACAATATCGTTTTCTTTATTGTATCCATACTCCCATTTACGTTTTTTGTTAAGTCGACTTATTGTAGTCTTCTTAACTGGTTCAACTATTTTATATAACGTTTGCTCGTAACTCATTTTGATCTGCCTTCCGCGAAGCCTTTAAATACTCTTTCTTCTTTTTCTTCAGGTGTCTTTCCTTCCAAAATATTTTCTTCTTCTTGTATACGGTTGAGAATTTCGAACGCATCGAATATAGCTAACTTTTTAGTAGCTGCAGCGTTTTTTAGTCTATCCGCCGATATATCGTCATCGCTGTCAACAATAGCCTCTTTAGCTACCTTAATCAACTCTTCAACCGCTTTGTGCCCAGCTAGGATTATACGTTTCTTCGTTTCCTTGATATTCATATTTAATTGTAATAAATTTAGAGTACACTCTGTATAGTTTTTCTCCATCTATTATAAACTCGTATTTAGAAAATGGTTCAAAACCAACAAGCTCTCCTACTTCAAAAGTTCCATCTGTGTACTTGATTACGCCTTTTGTCTCATGCTCTACGCCAGAAGAAAATTCATCAGCGCTTCTTATAGGTTGAACAAAGCAAAAGCCCTTAGGAGCTCTCCACTTGTCTTTGCTGTTGTATAAAAATATTTGATCTAAACCAACGACGTAAGTTTCGTCATCAAAGTGACACTTACTGTTTCTTTCGTTACCTCTAACATCGTGCCATCGTCTAAAAACATTATGATGAACTACAACTTTATCTCCAATATTTATACCACTATCGTTTGATATACTTGGAATACTTTTAACAATACCAAGTCTATTCACAAACTCGTGGTGATATATTTCTGAGTTTAGTATTAGATCTTTTTCACCTATTTTTTTAACGTTATTGTATCTTGATCCTAAAGGCTCTACTATAAAGTTGTAAGGGCTATTCATTAGTATTGTAGATTATACTCTATAGAAATAGCCATATTCTTATTAAAATCTTTCCAAGGTAAAATATCATCACCTTTTTTTATAAAAATAGAATACTTATCTTCTTCTTCAATTATGTCTGAGATAGTGTGACCACCGTATACCTCTTGACCAACCGAATAATGCATAGCGTCTATTTTATAATCTTTACCTATCGTTATCTTTCTTATTATCTTCGTTGTCATCATTGTATTTAATTGTGCCGTCTTGAACACTAATGTCCTCGGCTTTGTATTTTTCTCTAAGTTCAGTGTTAAGCTCTTCGTACTGTTTAGTCATCAACATAACGGCATGCAGCGCTTCGTGTTTTCTAATTTCAATTAGACCCACGTCTGAGGTTGCCATGTTGAGTTGTCGTACTAAGTCTTGAACTGATCGTAGTTCATCTGCGGTAATTTTTTCTGATTTTAAGTTTACCGTCTTTGGTGTTTTTCTTTTTGCCATAATAATAAATAATAAATAATTAAATTGTTAAGCCCCAGGTATTAAAAGATTTACCTGAAAAGCGTTTAATAGTTCTTGTTTCCAAAAGGAAACGCTAGTTTCAGCTGACTTATTATATAGTTGCTGCAGCACTAGAGCGTTCGTTGTTTCATTCCAAGCCATCAGTCCAGTTCCAGCGGGTATAGTAAGGTCAACCAAACTATATGTTTCACCCGCGTCCACCGCGTCAGCAGCGTAAGATCCTTGGCCTTCTTTACCTCCAAAAGCCCAAAGTGCTTGAGAAGCGGTTGTTTGTATACCGTTGAACGATGGTCCATCGTGGTTAATTGGACCAGAGCCTGGGTCTAGTATAACACCTGTAAAAGAGGGATCTGTACCAGCTGCGTGACTATCCATGGTTCCACCTGACTTTAAAGCGTCTCTAACTAAGTTTATATCAGTTTTCCAAGAACTTGTTATTTCTGTATTAGCCCAGGTCGAACCAGCGTGACCGTCGTGATAGATGAAGTTTGACTCATTGCAAACGGCAACAGCAACAAAATTACTAGGGGTAATAAAGTCAGAATCATCGAATGCCGCTGCCGTAGGAGAGCTTGGCCAAGTCGCCCCGCTGTTGTACTTGTACGGCTTTGATAGCCACTCTGCGGTTCTTTCGTTAGTAATCGTAACAAACTGAACGTGCTTTTCAAATTCATTTTTACCGTTTGTAGCGTTGTTGGTGTTGTAGTCTGGAGCACCTTCAATACCACCAGTAGCATACAAGTCTTGAAGTATAGATCTAAGAGAGTCTGTATTTTTAACTCCATCTCCGCCAGCCGCTGATCCGCTAGAGAAATAATCACCACCCATAGCGTTAGTTAAAGGAGTGATTATACTACCCATACTACCACTACCATCGAAGTAAATAGTAGCATAAGTGTTAGCGTCCCAAGTATTGCCAGCGCCTTGCTGCATATAGTACGTTGGAACACCACAGCTTAAGCCTGGATGTCCTAGACCAGCTACAAATCCCATTTAGTATCCGAAATAACAGATTACTCCACCATCAGCATCAGCGCTAGGTTTGACCTCTGTCCAGCGGCCATACACTATGATACCTGCTGGGTAAGTAATACTAGACGCGTCCTCACCACCGTCACCAGTTTCTTTAGAAAACGTTAGTGTAGTAGACGATGCTGTGATAGGTCTATTAAACTCAATAGCAGTACCATCAACTTTAGTAACCATTACAGCTGGCTTGTTGTTCGTTTTATCAACACCTGTATATTCAGTGTTAGATATAACTTGCATGCCAACCTCGATAGCGGCGTTAGCGCCCGACAAAGTGTGAGCCGTGTTTGATGAAGCGTCTGTTAAAGCTTGCTGTGCGTCTCCATTGTTGTGAGCAGCGTGCTCAGTAGATAGACAAGCGAAGTGTTGTTGAGCCAAAGAAGAGCTTGCTTCTGATCTCATGATTGTTGGCGTGTTGGTTGCTAAAAACTGAACAGCACAAATAACCATACCTTTCGGTGGATATACAGAGCTAGCTGTCTTGCAGTGAGCAGAGCCTAGTTGGCCAAATACGTAACTAGTATTAGTGTTATTAATTCCCATTTTATTTTTCTTTTATTTGTTCATTCTTTTTTGAACTTCCGCCGAAGAAGAAGTCTATTATTGTATTAACTTTAGCACTCATAGCGCCAAATATTGTTGATATAAAGCTTATTTCAAATTCACCCAAGTCTATTGACTTTGTAACAAAATAGTTAAACATTACAAATGTAATACCAAAATAAGCTACAGTAAATAGCGTTGCTAAAACCTTTTGAATAATAGCATCGTCTTTATACATCTCTCTCGCAGACTTGCGATCCTCGACCTCTTTTGCAAACGCTTCACGCTCTGCATCAAGAAGTAACTTCTTAAGAGCAAGCTTAGCTTCGTCGCGCTCCTTGTCCGTAGTAATAACTTTGTCAAGTATACCCTCTGCATTATCTACTATCTTACCGAATAAACCTCCTACTAAATTATTTATCATACCACTCGTGTTGCCTTATCTTCTAACTTACTCACTTTATTTATCTTTCTTTGAGCTTTTTTGCTTTTACCTTTTTTATTTGCTTTCTCAGCCTTACTCTCAAGTTTAGATATTTTGTTGTAAATTCTATTGTGTTTTTTCTCTCCTTTCACAGTTTTAAAACCAGGCTCGTTAAAATGATCTTTAGCAGCATCGACGTCTGTGTAACCTTTTATTTCTTTTTTAGCTCCTTTAAATTCCTTTCTAGTTATACCACCAGACTTAAGCTCTTTCTTCTTGTCTGCTATAAGACGTTTGTTAGATTCTTTAAGGATTTTTTTGTCTTTTTTAGCTAAATCTTTTTCATCTTCGCCATTCTTGTTGAGCATCGATCCGTCATATTGAGCGTCAACTCGTATAGCTCCATCGCCAGTATTTGTAAACTTCTTTTTATTCATCATAGTTAGTCTTTAAATTCCCAAGGAAAGTCTGTGTCACCTTCTTCTTGCCATTCACCTTCGTAAAGAATATATCCATCTTTTCTAGGATAATTAACTCCATTGTAGAAAACGTTATCGTCTGTGTAATTAACCTTACCTATCTTTAAATCAGTCATGTGTTTCATCTCGTGAGCAACAACTCTATCGTACTGGCTTGATCCATACTCGATCTTATCGCTTATGTATATAACGCCTTCCTTGTGCGCCTCGCCCAAGACTCCTTCTTCTAAACTGGCAAACTGAATTTGAACACCACCGATGGTTTCGTGGCCACTAGTTGTGCCACCTATGTTCACCTTCTTGTCCCTGTTACCTATTCTGCTGCCTAATTTAAAAGCCATTATCTGTTTGGGTCTTTAATCATATCGTCAATAGCCTTGTTAAAAACTTTATCTGTATACGATTTGTTATTGTAGAATACGCTTCGATCTGATACTGGTAAATCTTCTTCTCCGAGTAAGATCCTATAGATTCTACTTATTAATTGGCTGCATTTAAACGAGGTCTTAAATACGCTATACTTTATCGTTGTACGATTTCTATGTCGCCAAACCTCTATCCAGCCTAACTTTCTTAGTTTGTCCCATCGGGTTTTATCCCAACTCATGGTATAAGTACCATCAATAAATTCTTTTCTTGTAAACCGTCCTTGACAATCTAGAAATACTAGAAGTTCAAGATCAGCATCTGTTAACCCGTAAGTCTTACAAGCCCACTTTCTAGTGAGCCTGTAATACTTAAGGATTTGTAATTCACGTAAATCGTGAGATGTTAATCTCATTTATTACGAGTCAATAGTAATAGCTACTCCAGTCACGCCCTCCATACCTTGAGCTTTCTGTAAAGTATTTAGATCAACCATAATCTTCATGCCAGCACTTTGCTTAGGCTGCGGCATTAAAGCAGAGGCGATAGCGTTTGCTATAAGTCTACTTTGGTGTCCAACTAAAGAAGGACCATCATCAGCCGTTGTAGTTGTGTCAATATGTGTTAGCGCTATTTTTTCGTTTGCATCAGCAGTACCCATAGCACCTTCAAAGAATATGTGCGTTACTGTTGCTGAGTGTGGGCTTACCCCAATAAATCTTGAAGCCGCGTACAAACCCGCGTCGCCCGTAGCATCCGCTCCATCTGCATCTGCGAAATATAAATAATTTTCCATTTTTCTTTTGTTTTTTTTAAGTTATAATTACGATATTGCTACACTTGTTACCATTCCGTTAAACGCCTCGTTAAAGAAAGGTGTCTTAGTTCCAAAAACCGCTGGATCCTGAGATGTACCCGCGCCGCCTGTAGCTGTTGTTTCTTCCGTTCCAGTGGTGTCCTCTATATCAGCGACTACTAACATTCCTGCGTGAGCCTTGTGAGGGTTACTGTTAACTATAGAAACAAAAGCATCTATAACTTCTTTATTCTTTCCTTGTTCGTGAGTCAACTCGATGACTGTCTTAGTCTCTGTGCCAACCACGTCTTTAAAGAAAAACTCAGTCTTGTTGTTCGCTGTAGGATTTACTCCTAAAAACGCGCTTGCAGCTAACATAACTGATTCTGTTGTTGTCTCTACTAGCCCTTCTGCAAAGTAAAGGTAAGGTCCTTTAGACCTAATTCTTGAAATTCCCATTTTTTTTTGAGTTAATGATTAATAAATAATTTGTTTTAGATTTTGTGTTTAAAGTTTGTGGATTATGGTTTATGTTTAATCTACTAATACAATATCACTTGCCTTGATAACAAAATAAAACTTACCGTCATATTCTATACCGTGACCAGCAAACTTGTCATACCACACGGTGTCATCAACACTAATACCCTCAACAAAACCTCCAACTGATATTGCTTTGCCTTTAAAGTATCTAACCTCTTCATCTTTGTTTTCATCTAAGATTAAACCTCCAACTTTCTTTTGTTTCTCTTTTATACGATCTACTACTACGTAATGATTAACTGCCTTCATCTGTGCGCATATTTGAAATTATACAATCAGCTGATAATATAGTAGAGGCTACGCTCACGGCATTTTTCAGCGCCGATTTTGTAACCAAAACCGGGTCTATGATACCAGACTTTATCATGTTGATACGTTTGTTAGTAATAGCGTCTCTACCGTAGCCATCGTGATCTTTAGCATCCTTATCTATAGATACACCAGCGTTGGCTAATATAGTGTCAAAAGGAGTTCTAATAGCTTTAAGAAGAACCTCTTCACCGACCTTGTCGGTCGAAATTTTTTGAGACGCATTAAGGAGGGCAACTCCGCCCCCTGGTACTATCCCTTCTTTGAGCGCAGCTTTTGTAGCGTATATCGCGTCCTCGACCCTATCTTTCTTTTCTTTAAGCTCAACCTTAGAGTTTGCTCCAACGCGGATAATTCCAACACTACCAGATAGCATAGACAATCTTTGCTCCAGCATCTTCTTAACGAAACCATCCTTTTCATCTGCTATTTGTTTTGTTATTTGATCTATTCTATCACCCACAGAGTCGACGTCGGTATCTAATGTTATAACTGTGTTTCTATCATCTGTCTCAATGTAGTCAGCTTCTCCAAGATCTTCAGGCGTCATGGCATCTAAATCATCTCCTAACTCCTCGTTAAATAAAGTAGCGCCAGTTAGTATAGATATATCTTCACATGTATCTTTTTTAGTAGGGCCAAATCCAGGGGGGTCTATAATATTTATTTTTATATTTCCTTTAACCTTGTTCATTATTAACGCTGACTTCACCTGCTGTGAAACTGGAGCTATAATAAGCAAGGATCTATTGTTCTTGATAACATGTTCTAGTACCGACTGTACTTTTCTTATGTTAGGTATTTCAGACATGCATAATAATACTAGCGGATTGTCTAGTTCTGCTTTTTGTTTATCAGAATTTGTTATAAAGTGGGGTGATGTAAGCGGACAGTCTATCTGAACACCGTCTACTAGCTCTACGTAAGTTTCTTCTGTCTCAGACTCTTCCATTAACACGACTCCGTCTTTACCAACCTTAATATAAGCATCAGCAATAATGTCTCCAAGCTTCTTGTCGTTGTTGCAGCTGATACTAGCCACGTCTTTCAGCATGTCTTCGTCAACATCTATCTTAATAGATTCTAGATATTCAATAACCTTGTCATAACAAGAGTCTATGCCTTGCTTCAGGTCTCTAACAGTTTCTTTTCTTGCTGCTACATAAGCGTGCTTTAGTAGATTATACGCTAAAACAGTAGCCGTAGTAGTACCATCACCAGCTTCTCTAACTGTATTACCGGCTGCTTCTTTAATAAGTGTTGCGCCGATGTTTTCTACTGCGTCAAATAAGACCACAGAGTTAGCTACTGTTACGCCGTCTTTAGTAATGACAGGTTTACCACGTGCATCTTCGTAGATTACACACTTACCTGACGCTCCGAGCGTTGATGATACTGCTTCTGCTAGTTTTCTCACGCCAGACATGACGCGGTTTTTTGCTTCTTCGCCAAAATTTAGGTCTTTGACGATCTCGCTAGGGAGATTGTATTCCATTATAGTAAATTAAATTAAATTATTGCTTATTTATCGAAAGTTTTTACAACAGTAGGGCCTTTCGTAGCCTCTAATTTCTTAGTAAAGTGCTCTACTGAGCCGTCTATGGCTTGTTCTGCACCTTCTAAGGTTTCTCTACGTGTAACATCCGCCCATTCACCTTCGTTATCGGGTCTAGAAACTTCTGTTTGGTAGTAACCATTGGGTAATTGGGTGATTCGCCAGTTTTTCTTGTCAGCAAGGTGTTCCCATTGGCCCTTGGTTTTGTCATTGATTTGTGGATTTCCGGTCCACGTACTAGTTTTGTAATACAAATACGTCATTTTGGTTTTATGTATTGGTTAATAATTAGTTTACGGTAATATAGTCACGTTAATATTCACTTTTTTTACTATTTTTCTTAAATAGACCTCCGGTTAAGAATTTTTTACCAGCAGATTTAGCGTCTCCGCCTTTTAATAAGTCTATTCCAGCACCCATCGCCCCCATTATTCCAAATTTCTTAGGACTGCTGCCTGGCTCTGGCATAAAATTAGAAGGAGATTCGCGGTACTTAGCTGGTTCGTTCATGATTTTACCTTGTGGATCACCTACTTTTTGCAAGGCTGCTGATTTTAGCTTGCCTCCTGGGTTTTTAGCTTCGCTAGCTCTATCTAATCCAGGCAATCTTGTCTTATAGTTTCTCATTGTTATTGTCTTTCGATGTTCATATCCTTATCTTCTAGTCTTTTTGCTGCTTGATCCATTGGATTTAGCACCTCGCTCTCAGTAGGAGCGTAATTAGGCTCTGGCACCGCTACAGTAATCTCTTCTGTCTTCTTTAAACAGCTAGATCTTCTATTACGTTTACCATGCATCATTCTTCTACTTCGCATGTCTTTTCATTTTAAATCCTCCAGTATTAGGTTGAGGCTTTCTAAATGACATAGTCTTTCTACTCGGCATGTGCGACGATTCATTAAACCTGGGTGCTCCTCCTCCACCTTCTACTTCAGCTTTTTTATCGTACCAATTCCCACTTTTATCATTTCTACCACCTCGTGTTTGCTTAGCGTCTTCGACATCTCTATTGTAGAAGTCTGATCCGTCAGGGTTTTGAAATTGAGAGTTGTCTTCATCTTTAGGGTTATCACCCTCCCACTGTCTAGCATCGTTTAACAGTCCTTTTGATTGCATCACCCACCTTTCAAATGGCATACTATTACCATATCTTCCTGGTTTCTTTTTAGCGTGATGAGATTTATTGTACTCTTTTCTCCACTTTTTCATTTGCTTTTCATCCTTCAACACGTCAAAAGATGGGTTGTCAGAGCTAAACTCCATGTCAAAAAACTCTTTAGCGTGTGTTGACAGAGCACCGGCTTGATTAGGGTCCATACCCATAATACTTGCTAGATTGTTTGAGCCCATGTTAGCTTGAGCATAACCCATTTCTTGTTCTTGCGTTTGCTCTACAGGCGGTACTTGATCAATCTCTCTCTTTTGTATCTTCTCAAGTTCAGCTGGAGTTAGATCAGTTGTAGTCTCTTCTTTGTATTCAGTTTTAGCAGTACCGTCCATGTTATATTTCTTAACATACTCTTGCATACCTTTACTACCACCGCCTTCCATAGCTTCTTCGTATTGCGACTTCCATGTATCAGAATCTACTTTCTCACCTTCATAAGGATCACTCTCACCCTGTCTTGAATAAACGTCTGTTGTAGTAGTTCCACCCGAATATCTAGGATCGTTAGACATGTCTAGATCTGAAGTCTCAGAAGATACCTTCTCCCAATCACTCATCTCCATTTCGTCCTCGCCCTCGTTCTCTGTAACGTTCTTTAATACGGAGCTAACACGCTCTTCAACGGCCTTGTTAATCATCTTAGACAAAGGACCGTCGTACTCCTGAGTCATGTATCTTTTCTTTAAAGGTTTATAAGCCATAATATATCTTGTTTTACTATACTATAGTTACACACTAGCTCGAAAATAAAAGTCGTTATAAATATAGGGGTATAGCGTAGCCCCCCTAACCCCCCACCCCCTCACCCCCCACAAAAGCGAAATGTTTTACCCGCCCCCGCCTTCATATTTTCATTTTCATTTTATCCACGAAGCGAATACGAGCGTTATTAGATAATATATATATAAATTCTAACTTATTAAATTCAATTACATTATGTCAAAATTATTCTCAAAACAATTTCTTTCAAACTTACAAGAATTCTGTAACGCGTGCGCTTACGCATTGAAATACTAACACGAAACAAATACAACTCAATTCAGATAATATATATAACTAAACTAAATTAAATTAAACTATTATGAAATTAACTAAAAACAGATTTACTATCGCTAAATCACTAATCGGTCAAAATGCAATTATCACATTCACAAACAAAAAAGGTGAAACATATACTTACGATCACGATGCTGTATATGCTGCAAATCAAGAAAAGTTTGAAACTATGAATTGCTTTCAACAATATGGTAATTACACTAACAGTAATAACTTACCAACGTTCGCAAGAGAGTTCGCTGTTGAATAAACAGTGACACTTGCCTACTACTATACTCTACTTAATAACCTATTGTCACACTTTTATGATACAGATAATTCACGATATTACAATACTCATAGTTCTCGGAATAATATTACAATTTATTGAAAATGTAATTGTCGAGAAAGAGAGTGAGCGGAATGACTCACTATAATTTTCATTCACTAAACAAAACAACTACTTT
>VMHT01078002.1_pt1 | contig 10769 bp, 11 predicted proteins | sample 4693611 | NCBI WGS metagenome assembly VMHT01 (sample SAMN12280063, study PRJNA550983) | marine metagenome | isolation source: seawater sampled from same location over 5 years 0.02-0.2 micron viral filtrate | place: USA: collected off the coast of southern California halfway between the port... ... | reverse complement strand
GCACTTGCATTTACTGATGTTCCGTCTGTTGCAGTACCCAATCTTCTTACAAATATTGTAGTAAAGAGATTTGTAAATGTAGATGCAAGTTCTGGTGAGTATGTATCATCACCAATGTAATCTCCAACAGAACCAGCAGTTGGGTTTTGAATAGTTGCAGATATAAGAGTAGAGAATGAAACCTCACCAAAGACATTCCAACCAGCTGGGTGTACAGAACGTCTTACCGATTCTCTCCACTCATTAATTGATTGTCCAATACGAACAACATAAGAATAGTCTTGGTAGTAATTAGAATCTTGAACCTTCATTTCAGATTCAGACACTTTACCTTGGTCGTTTATAAAGTTACCAACCGTCTGTCCAACTGTTCCAATACTAGAAGTTGCTTCTGAATGTGTAGACTGAAAGACTGTTGCAGTTGCACCAGTAATAGATGTGATTGTGTCTCCCTTATTAAAGTCAACACCTGTGTCAATTTCTAGAATATGGGTTGTAGGATTAAAGTTTACAACCACACCAGAATGACTTGTTAGTTGATCACCAGCAGTAAAACTACCAGATACATCCTTAACTAACATGTTTCTATTAAGAGTAAAGTCTGGTGCAGATGCATAATCTAAACCAAAGTTTGTAATAGAGATTCCCTCTACATGTCCAACCATTGGAGTTTCAGTTGATGCCGCATATAAACTTGAACCGTTACCAGACGTAGTTCCACTGTCAGATACTAAAGGTAGTTGTATGAAACCATTACCTTTGTCAATCATTTGAATCTTAGTAATCTCTCCACGTTCATTTACATTACTGCCAGGAGCATTACCAAAGGTTGCAGTCTCTATAACAATCTGTCCACCATCTTCCATAACTAGATGGTCTAATTCACCGACAGTTTCTTCTTGGTTTACATAGAATCTATCTTCTGTAACCATTAAGTTACCATCTTCAGATATAAAATGGTCTGGTGCAGTTGCTTGTTCTAGATTAAACGCACCACCAACAACAGCAATCTTTGCACGAACATCTTTACCTTCAGTGTTATCAACATTGAATACAAGTTCTTCACCGACAGAATATCCCTGTCCACCATCCTCAATTAATATCTCATCAATAGAACCAACACCAGCAGATTCAACACGAGCGGTTGCTGCATTGTTTCCAGCACCACCAGTTACACGAACAGGGTCAGCAGTATTATAATATGCACCCCCTGTCGTTACAATACCTTCAACAACAATACTTTTAATCTCACCAGATATTTCTAAGTCAAGACTAGTATCAATTGTTGTACCAGTTTCTCCAGCAATAAATGTTCCTACAACAGAGTTTGCATCTAGATTCAACTCAGCAATTTGAGTTGCACCTTCTCTAAATTTAATAACTGTTGCAATGATTGCTGTTGCACCAGATGTTCCACCAGTGATTGTTTCACCAATTGCATTATTAAAATCAGATGTTCCTGTTTCAACAATACGAATAACTTTATCTGTACTCCAACGACCATCAGATGGACGAAGTAGATTATCTCTTGGATAAACGATTGATGCTTCTTCATCAAATAGAATACGGAAGAATAATTTGTGCCCTTTCTCCGTACCCTTTGCAGCATACATGTCTTTGATATTCTTAATAAGTTTTCTTTTTGAGAGACCATCTGCAACCGTGTTAGGCATTGCTTCCATAAAGGAATCTCTAAACTTATCAAGGAAAGAATAAACTGTGTTATCAACGTCTGCGTATTCCAGAAGTTGTTGAATATTTTGTACAGGGTTTGCACGATAAGATGATACTGTAGATACTGCTCCACTAGTAGAACCTGTTACAGTTTCCCCTGTTTCAAATAGTTGTTGTGATGTAATGAATAAACGATTGTTATTATCAAAGTCATCTACGAGAACACGAGCAGTTGCTTTACTGTTTGTACCGACAATAGTTTCACCAACAACAAACTTACCTGTAGATGATTCTAGAACAACCTTCTCTTCATCTTCACTAAGAATAAAATTGTTAGTAAGAGTTTCTTCAATAACATATTCGTTTGAACCAGTAAGTGTTAACTCACCTGCTTCAAGAAACTCATAATAGTATTTTAGAAATAAAGAAAAGAGGGGATGGTCTTCCCGAACAAAATCTGGAAGTTGCGACTCAAGATGAGGCGATACCTTATTCTTTAGTGTAGGATGGTTTCCCGACATTTATAAAAACCTTAATATGATGAACTAGTAGCGTATCCAGTTCCAGCAGAAGAACCACCAGACTCGATAGTATCCACTTCAGCAGTTACTTTTGTATTTGTAAAATCTATTTCCAATAGTTGGTTTCTAACAGGAACGATATCATTAGACTTAGGTTGTACCACAACTGAGACAGTTCCATCAGAATTAGATGTTCCTGTAATAGTCAGAGATGGAAGAGTTACCAATCCAGTTGAGTAATCAACTGTTCCTGCTGTGTTATTTAAATAAGTTCTTGTTGTACCACCAACAAGATAGTATGTACGAATGTTACCATTACCATCATCATCAATGAATATAGTATTTGAATTTCCAGCAATAGTAAAACCAGTAGATACTACAATTCCACCCATAGTAGCATTATGCCCAGAGTGTGGGTTATATAAAGCATTACTATAATCTAGTATATACTGAGAAGATGTATTAAGAACAGGTTTGATTGTTTTCTCAATCTTCAAGGTTGTAATGTTTGATAGAATAGAATTATCAGCTGCATCAATTAAACGTGATAGTTTTGAAAATCTAAAGATACCATCAAAGTTTTGCAAGTCACTATTATTATATGTTGTAAGAACATTTGTAACAATAGTCTCAATTGATGTTGCAGTATTTGTAGTAGACTTAGAATCAAATTTTACAGTACTAGTCAATCTAAGTTTTGTTATTTCTGGGTCAACAATAGTTGGACGAACAGATGCAATATTATATCCATCCAGTAATTTTACAATACTATCTTTCTGTGCCTGTGTTAAATTTACACCAGACTGTGTTTTGATTGCAAGGTATACTTGTCCATATCTTGGTGGGTTATTATCTTCACCACCCCACACTTGAATTGCTTTTGTGTCAGCATATACTTGTGGTACGATTGTTTTATAATCTTGTGTTGTTACTGCTCTACCCTGTGATGAATAATCAAGAGGAGCATTATATTTAATTGATTCTATTGTTTCTGGTTCTGCACCACCAGATGCAGATACAAGAGTTGCAACTGTGATATCAGATTCTCCACCAACACTAGTTCCACTGAATACACTTGCACCGTTTGCTTTATCTTTGTTAGTAACAATATATTCTAGAATTACAATATTACCGTCTGTTGGTTTAGAACCAACAACACCATCGCCAAAGTAAACTTCAAACTTTCCATCTTCAACTTCCTGTAGAAAATATACATCTGATGTTTTAGTAACTTGTGAAATATCAGTTGCAAGAGTATATGTTGTTAGTGTTGCATCTGATACTGAATTTTGAACTGAAACTTTTAATGTGGTTGTATCTGCACGAGCATCTGTAACCATATACTTCTTATCAAGGTTCGCACTATCTACAGTATACTTTGCAGTAACTAGTGTACCTTCATAGATTGGTAGATTAACAAAACGTGTAATACCGTTTACAGGTGAAACAGTTTGAGCTGCATTCACAACAAATCCATATGTAGAATCATTTACCTTAGTAGTGAATTTAGTTCCCTTTGAAATTGTTGCTGAACCACCTGTAAAAGAATTAAGTGTCACATCAACATAAGCAACTGGTGCTCTTGCAGAACGTGGAGTATAACCCAAAGTCTTTGCGTGAGAGACTACCGAAGAACGTAGGGTTGCAGTATCCAAGAATGATTCATTGACTGCCATGTTTGCATTCATCGCTAAGTAATGCGTGTTGTACGCAAGTAAGTCGATGATAGTAGAGAGTCCCGAACCTTCAAAATTGTAGTCCGTAAACTCTGTTTGGTTTTTCATGTATGTCTTGAGATTGTTTTTGATATCATCAAAGTCCAACTCAGTGACTTGTAATTTTGTTGCCATTTATCTTAGTCTCTCTAAAAATATATCCAATGCCTGTAGTTCTGCTGGACTGTTAGCCACATAAAACTCTATGGTTACTTCATAACGATTTTGGTCGATATCACCTCTAACAATTACATTCGACAGTTCTGCTCTAGGTTCAAAGTTTGTTATACAATCTTCTACATGTCTTGCAAGTAGATTTGCAGTTGAGGGTGAGACAGGTTCAAACAATGTAGCACGAATGTCTGAACCAATCTCTGGATGAAACGGTCTTTCATAGAAATTTGTATTAATCAGATTCCTTACACTTCTCTTAACTGCGTCAACGTCTGACAGTCTAGCGATATCGCCAGTAACAGGATGCTTTGCAAAGGACAAGCTAATGTCTTTGAAAATGTTTGTGCTTCTGCTAATGTTAACTGCCATAGTTTTCTCCTACAGTTATTTATAACGGAACTACCAAGTCACGATTCTTAATATGCTGTTCTGCGATATCTTCTTTCGATTGTCCGTGGTAACTCACTGCATGGTGATTCTTAATCATTAAGTCATTAATTGATGTGTCAGCAAAGTCTGTAGTTCTCCACAACTCTCCAAGGATACGTCCATACTTACCTTCTGCATCCTTTCTTGTTTTGAGAACAATACCACCTTCATCATCCAATAACTTGGTGATATAATCTTTTGCCATCAATCCATATTTCTTTTCGTCCAAATCCCTTGTACGACTTTCTGGTGTGTCAATTCCAAACATACGAATACGTTCTTTCTTCAACCACACACCGAAACCCAAGTCGATATCTACATCAACTGTGTCGCCGTCCACTATCTTTACTACTTTACATCTATACTCGTACATATCTTATCCCTTTATGTTTTAACTATCGGAGCCCATACCCACTTGTCATCCGCAAGCTCAAAGTTTATACTTTGTATAAACTGCGCTGGAGCAGAATCATTGATTACGTCCTCATAAGTTATTGCCGCATTTAATACGACTATTGTTGCTATCAATGTATACCACATTTGATTTCCTTATATTAATTTATCCACCAGCCGAGGTATTACCAGAACCAGAAGCAGATGCATTCGGCACCCAACTTCCATGTCCACCAGTACCATCGCCTACCCTGTGTACACCTATACCGTTAACCTTAACCGTACCACTTCCACCTACCGCTGGGTCACCACAACCTGTAGTGTCACCGATTCTAACAACCGCAGCTCCGTTACAGTTCACGTTTGGAGAACCAACCGCATAAGGAGTTTGGTGAAAAGGGTTTGGCGTGGGGGATGCATGTCCAACATGCGTATCTAATCCCACTCGACTAATTGCTGGCATACTCTCTCCTACGCAAGATTATATAACTTACCAGCTTCACCATATCTTCTGTGATTGTGGAAGGTCATAACTTGCGCTCTGTTACCGCTTTCTTTTAATGAAATGTGAATCCAAGGATTCCCACTTCCTGTATTTTTGTATTCCAACAATAGTTGGTCATGTGGAACATTTTCACTTATCCAAATAGCAATATCATAATAAGAGCTCTTAGGAATACCAGAGAACTGTAAGTCTACAGCATTACCTGTGTTGTGTTGAGAAGTACCACTTCTATTTCTAAATGCATTTGTTACCATAACATTAGGATACTGTGCTTTGATTGGTTCAAGAACATTCACCGCTAATGTTTTAAGGTTGTCAATAATCTCTTGTTGTTTCTTACCTTCATTACCACCCTTTGGAATTGGAGACTTTGCGACAATAGAATGTGCAGATAGTTGTCCAAGAGTATAATTCGGTGATAGAGGTAAACTGTAATTTACACTTCCGACATAATCACCAGCATCATCATAGTTCTCAATAGGTGTAGTCTCTGGTGTAGGACTTGCAGAAGATGACTCTGGAGTAATTGAATAGTTGCCCGCTTGAGGGTCGTCATGTTCAATACCTTCATCTGGAATACGAGGTTGCGACAGAACTCTACGAGATGCACCCGAAGTATTAATCTTTCCTGTCAATGCATTGTAAGAGTAATCAGAAAATGATGTTGGTTTGATTTCACCAGACGTTACCGCTGACTTCAATTCATCTTCACTCTTCTCTTCATCATCACTTGCGTAAAATTCATCTGCGTCTGCAAGAGGAACGAATGCAAGAGGTTCAAGTACTTCCGCTTGTTTCGGTGCTTCAATATTTGTTACGAAACCATCCGTATCATATTCATCAATACTAATACTCCACTTCTTAATTCCGTTTGCGACATCTCCCGAATCATGGAATGTAGGTGCGGGCGCAATACCAATAACTGCTGGTGTTGGAGTAACACGAGGAATGATTGGAACTACAGGTACAATTGAAACCGCACTTCTTCCGTTAGTATTCAAGTCAACAGTAGAACCATCTATGTTCATTGCACCACCCGAACCAATGTTCAGTGTTGCCGCAGTATCATGTATCATCGCACCAGTAGATGCAAGAGTGTAAGTACCTTCCGTTGACAATGCAGTCGCACCAGTAATTGTGGAAGTGAATGTTCCTTCAGAATTAAATGTGACATCACCAGTAACATTTGTTCCTAGTGTACCAGCGATATCCGTAAGAGAGTTTCCGTCAATCACCATATCATAATTACCAAGTACAGAGTTAGTAAAGTTTGCACTTGTAATGATTTGCATATCATCTACAGATTGTTGTAAGAACTTTCCGACAGATGTTTGTGTCATTGTTGTTTGAGTTGTAAACTCCATAGACTGATTAGAGAACATACGAATATTCTCACCAGCATGAAAGTCAATATTCTTTCCGACATTGAACTTTAGATTCTCATCAACTTGTGCATCCATGTTGCCACGCACATATAAAGATGCGTCACCATCAACGAATACATTTACATTACCACGAACACGAACTTCTTTCTTACCGTGTATAATCTCATAACCATCTCCGACAATCTTTGAAACTCTTGTACCGTCTGGATGAACTTCATAGAAAGTACCAGAACGATGATACTCATGTATACGTTCATGCCCTGGCGTATCATCAAACTCTTGGATGTGTCCGCTCTCTGTTTCCTTTACATGATTGAAAGGATAAGATGCATTGTAGGATGGAACTGGTTCAGTAGTCAAGTCATCAACAGTATCACGTTTGTGTTTGATAACTGGATGTTGGTTTGTTAAATCATTAACCGCAAGTCTGTTTGTATCTGCTTCGTTTACTCTACGAGGATAGAAGTTATTAGGGTCTCTAAAACCTACTAGGTTGTTTGTTGTCGAAACAACAATCTCAACCTCTGCACCTTCTGCTGGTGCTTCATCAAATACAACTCTTCCTGCTTCAATTGTGTATGCCATTATGCGAGTCCCTTTTCTGCAGCGAACTCTGCTACAGTTATTGTTCCGTTACGCAATCGTCTGTCTGGTGATTTACCAAATGCAGCTGGATAGAAATGACCAGCGTCACCACTAATTTCATTCACGAGTCCTTGTGATGAAAATGCATTCCGAGCAATACCTGTATATAAACTGTTTGTCCAATCTGCTCTACCATCTTTAATAATAACTAAGTCAATTGCAGATGCGTAGTTGTGCCATGAACTTCCAGGCGATGCTGCCTTGGGCCCACCCGATTTGTATTTACGATATAATTCTTTTTGTTGTGCAATCGTTCTGTATGCATGAGCGATAGACAAATCATAATCTGGATTGGAAGATAAGAAATTCTGTACACCCTTTGCGAATCTATCACGAACCTCTGGTGCAAGTTCATTTATCTTACGAGCAATCCTCTCCCCATAACGCTCACTTGCAAAGTCAGATGCGGAATAAGATGTTCCACCCCCATAGAAATCATCAAGAGGTTGCTCGACATTGTTGGGAGATTCGGGAACTGTGTTGGATGCAGACTGAACGACTCCGTTAATCTTTACAAGAACTGTAGAGTCAGTTGTATCAGTGGGCGTTTCAAAAGAAACAGTTGTACCATTTGCAATCGCAACATTGGAAGAAATACTTGGGGGGTCTAATTGTTGTTCTGGGGAAAAGTCATGTGGGGATTCTCCACTCGGTGCAGCGTTACTACTATTGATGCCAGGCAATGTTCCCCATACCATTGGTTCTTGCATGAAGTCTGGGTCTCTCCAGAATCCAATTACCCATGTACCTTCAATAGGCCCAGTGGGACTTGAACCAACTCCGCCAGATGATGCTGAGTTAGCAGGTTGGACACAGTATGCCCATGGTAAATCAATTGTAGGAAGTTTAGTTTTATCTTCAGTATGGTATCCGTATACTCGACAACGAACACGCCCTAATGCTTTAGGGTCATTCCTGTCCTCTACGACACCGAACCACCAGACGAAACCATCACGCCCTGCGAAAAATGTATTCTGCATATAAAAATCCCTTGTGCATCTATTTATAAGACGAACAAGGGATTGTTAAAGCATGGTGCCCCCAGCGAGACTCGAACTCGCACGAACTATGTTCTCAAGATTTTAAGTCATGTGTGTCTACCTATTCCACCACAGGGGCATTCATGCTGTCTAGTAGGGAATAGTGTCTACGATGTTAACAGGGTCTTCTTTGGTAATTGCAGTCATCTTTTTAAGAATACCCATGACTGCATCTTCATTTAGAAACCCTTTGATGTTATCACCTTCTTCAGTGATGCCTGGCAGTGAGACCATCTTGTCACCTTTGAACACACCAATCTCATAGAGTGTTCCATTATTCTTACCACCGTAAGACATCTCATTACAAACGATAGATAACTCATACTCACCAAAGGGTATAAGTGCTTGTATTCCTTTAGGAATATCTGTATCCACAAATTTTATATCTTCAAACTTCTTTATCATAATTGATAAACTCCTCAATCACTGGTAGTTCACGCTCTGAATTCATCCATTTCGTAAACTCGTTATACATTCTTTTATAGGTTACATTCTCTTTACTCTTATCTCGTATAAGGTCGTAGTTCGCTGACCCTGCTTTCCATACCCGATGGTCGTCACTATAGTTATAGTACCAATCATGGTATCGAAGTTGTTTAAAGTACTCTCTGATGTTTTCGCTGCTGACCTGACCTGCTTCACTCATTCTAGACTCCTTTGACTTTAGACCGCATCGCAGCCATCTTTCGATAGTTCTCCAACCACTTCCCTGGCGACTGAATAGTCTGGGAGACAGTCATCTTAATCTTGCGAGAACGAAACTGACGTTTCAATTCTTTCGCAACTTCCGTTCCAAGAAACCGTGAGATTAACTTCACAAGGGTTTGACGGAATCCTACATCATGGTGCATATGTCCAGCGGTGTGTGCTAGTTCGTGAAGAACCACCCACTTGTTCATTCCGCATGAGGGTTGAAGTGCAACTCCCCGATAACTCGCTTGACCCGCAACACGCACGTTGTACTTCACTTGTTTCATAATACGCAGAGGTGGATTCGATTGACCTCGACCTTCAGATGCAAGTGTCTGGTAAGTCTTTGATTTGACTATCCTTTTGTAATACTTAGTGATTTCTTTTTCAGTCATACTTTCCCGACAGTCTGGAAACTTACGCTCTGTGGCAAACTCACTTTGGTATACCTTGTTGCGTCCACTATCGACAGAAGAATTCTGTAGACGATTACGTTTAATCTGTCGTGTCTTTTTCGTATAGTACTCTGCATACTTATTTGCAAGTTCGTGACTCATACTCTTTGATGCAAGTTGGTATGCATCCGTACCACTCATATAATCACCCATTGTGTTCTCTCCATTTCACATTTACATTTAAACCTTTAAGTCGTAACACCTCTGCCACCAACTCAAATTGTGTAACCATCCAATACTCTATCTCTCCGTCTGGATAATCTATCTTATATAATTGTTTCAAAATGTATTCCTTTCTCAATCTCTATATACATGCTATCATAACAAGATAGTAATGTCAAGGCAATTCGCTATAAAATTTCGATTTAATATACTAGGGTAGTGCAAGCAAACATCTCTCAGTTTTAGCTACCCCCCTAAATTGGCACGCCCGACAGGACTCGAACCTATTACCTTCTGTTTCGTAGACAGACGCTCTATCCAGATGAGCTACGGGCGTTCATTGTTCCATAGTAACAGTAGTACTATAGGAATTGCATATACGAATGCAAAGAATAAGATTAACTCTAGAAGAACCATTGTTTAATTCCATACATGTCTACGAATAGAAACATGACATTGTTAGTGAACATAGGATAGTCCCTCTCTTTAAACCAGAAGTGGAATGCAAGTATTGTATGCCCATAAAGAAAAATGACGAACCCTATACGAGACTCGTCAATATTACTTGATAGAAGAAGAGCTGCAATTAAAAAACTTATTGTTGCAATCCACTTGTAAATCATTTAGTCTCCTTCAAATATCTTTCTGTATCTTTATTGCATTTATAGATTAGGTTTGGCTTTCCAGTTTTAGCTACCCCCTCTCAGTATCTCTCTATTATACCATAGAGTTACTCCGTTGTCAAGGCATTAAAACATTTCTTTTTCTCCGTTCGGCCCACGCATCTCTAGTATCACATAGGGTACTTGTGTATTCATCGTAACCTTCCCTGCCCAATCACAAGCGTCATCCCAATCTACAAAGTTCATTGTCTCTGTAATCGTTAGACCCTCTGCGATTCCGTCAAGGTGATACTTATCGAATGTCACTGTATACCTCATGCCAAGGTAATCCCTTTTAAGTATCTCTAATTGGTCTATT
>VMHT01017236.1_pt1 | contig 10769 bp, 14 predicted proteins | sample 4693611 | NCBI WGS metagenome assembly VMHT01 (sample SAMN12280063, study PRJNA550983) | marine metagenome | isolation source: seawater sampled from same location over 5 years 0.02-0.2 micron viral filtrate | place: USA: collected off the coast of southern California halfway between the port... ... | reverse complement strand
TGTAAATAGATGTAAAATGTAAATATCTTGTAAGGAAGTTCAAATGATAAAATGATATGTTAGAAGAAAAAAATCGTGGATAAGTAGTAAATGAATGATATAGATGACTTTTGTTTTGACTCCCAAGGGTATAAATTTTTTTTCTATCATATATAAATGACAAAGAAAATACGCAAAAGAAAAACTTATAAAAAAGGTTCTAAAAAATCTTTGAAAAAGAAAAAATCTAAAAGAAGGCGAACATTAAATAAAAAAAAATTAAAAGGTGGAACTTTTCATGAATCACCTTTAATTAAGTCCTTACAAAAAACATATCAATTACTAGAATACAATAAACAAATGTATAATAATGAAATTTTTATTGAAACAACTTTACAGGATATTTATAATTTAATACGAAAAGAATATAATACTAATAAATTATCTTTTGAAGATTGCAAACAAGGAAAATGTTGCATAAATCCCATGAAAGGAGTTGTTTCTAGTATTTCTAATTATGAAGATTGTGTTAAAGAAATAATATATACATCGGAAGGTCCTAAACCAATTAATAAATGGATAGGTCCTATATCAACAACACCATATACATTCGATAAAGGTTATTCTAATATTCCTGGACTAACTATAATTCCTTCTGTTTTATCAAGATTAGGTGAAGAACATATTTTTAAAATAGATCAACCATTAAATATAGTTATAAAAAATATAATAAATTTTTATGTTCAGCTATTGTATTATCTAGAAGATACACATGAACATATATTACCATCTGCTTATGATAGTTTTTTAATAGATTCTAAAATTCATTATATAGATGTATTATTACAACATGATTTATGTGATCCTGATACAATAGTATTATACTATGATTTAGAAAATGATAAAGAAGATATTTCATTAAGAAGTGAAAAAACTATACAAAATATTCAAAAAATGCAAAAACTAACTGATAATAAAGAACTTTATAGTTTTTATATTAAAACTGCATTTGGAGGAAGTACAAAATGTGTCATAAATCAAAAAGGTTTACCAGCATTACAAATGTTTCAAAATCCAACTGATATTTATAAACATATATTACCTTTTTATGAACATCATGGAGTAGATTGTATTGGTAAATATTATGGTGTAATAATACAACCAGAGAATCTATACTTTGATGCAGAAAATAGTTCTCATGGTGAAATAAGATGTTTTTGTCATAGGGGTGATATAAAATCTATAATTATAAAAACACAAGGAAAAAATATTGTTCATGGATATCCATTTTGGATGATATCTCTTCATAAGTCTGTTTTAATCAAAAAAAAAGTATTATATTTAAAAGATTTAGATAATGAAACTTTTAATCAGCAATTGACATCAATGAATAAGAATTTAATAGAATTTACAACAGGATTAAATATTATGTGTGATAATATCATTGATAAATTACCTGAATTTATCCTTTCAGAACCTAAAGATGCAGAAATTTATAATAGTAATATAATTGATTTGTGTAAAAGAACATATAATATAGTTAAAAAAAATTTAGAAATAGATGGAATACATCATAGAATAGATATTATAAATTCACGTTATAATAAACAGGAATATGTAGTTAATGAAATTGAAAATATTAACTTTGGTGAAATGTCTAATGAAATTCGCAAAAGTGGTTCTGTATTAATGAAATATATCAATACAATAAAAGAATATAGAAGATACTTAGATCCAGACAATAATACAGAAAAATTATTACAATTTAAAGAAGATATTACAAAAATTTTACCAGTGGATTATAGTTTTAAACACCTTTCTTCTGATATGAAATTTAGTCAACCTCTAGATCCCAATGAATTTATGGATAAATTAAGAAAAAATGGTTTTGGAGAAAGGGGTGATAAGGATTTTATAGATGATGTATTTAAAAGAATTCATGAACACTTTTCAGCTAAAGGTGATAAAATTTCATACAAAGATTATAGTAATTTTTTCTTGGATACAGATTTAAGTAAATTAACTTTTGATGAATCAAACATAGAAGGATTATTACGGATACATTTAAAAAATATATTTAATAATTGGAATGAATGGGATAATCGCAAGATTTTATTATCTTTTGATTAATATGAGATTTATTTTTATAGTGTAAAATATAAAATTTGAAATTATTTAAGTAAAAATATAATATATATTATAATAGAAATGAGTATTATTCAGAAAATCCTTAAGAGTCGTGATACTCTCAAAATAATCCTTGATGATTTAGATTTTGATACAGAAACTATTAAACAACTTTCAGAAAAAGAAATAAATATTTTATTTAATTTATCTTCTGATGATCCTGAAATAGATGTTTTGGGAAATGGTGCTGCAGGATTGTTTTTAAAAATTCCTCATAAGTATATTAGTTATTTTCATCTAAATGTTATTTACCTAAATATGCCAGATAAAAATTCAATCGGGAGCAAAACTACTAAATCATTTAGTGAGAAAATTTATAATTTATATGATAAAGAAGTAGTTGATCCTTTCTCAAGTACAATTATCATTATTAATGAAACTGTTGGTGAAACTTTAGAAAAATCTGTAAATGAATTAAATATTCTTCTACAAAATTCTGGTGAAGAATTACCAAAAGAAATAATTGATCAAATGAAAACAAAAAATTATTATTTTAAGAAAAATCATTTTAGAAGATGCACTATGTTTGATATCAATACTTTACTTGTTAATCTTAAAGAACATAGATTAGTATCTGAACATATTCCTATTCGTAATGAAGATGAAATACAATCTATTTTGGAAACATGTAATTGTACTCGCCAGCAATTGCCTATTATATCCAAAAATGATATTATGAGCAAATACACGCTTGCAGTTCCGGGAGATATTATGAAAATAATTAGAACATCAAAAGCAACTGGAAATTATCCATTTTATCGTTTAGTTCGTTAATAATTTATAAAGGTGATCCCAAATGACTTGAATTAACTCCTGTTGTATTATTTATTCTATCAAATTCTTCTTTTTTAACTAATTTTAATTTTGTTCCTCTGTCACATGAAGGTGTCACTTGATGTGTGTATCCAGCAATTACAAACATTATTCCTAATAAAAATATAAATAAAGCTAATTTCATTATATATATATTAAATATAATATAATTTTTTTATATATTTATATAATAAATATGATTGAAGGGTGGTCTAATGAATATTGTAGTCAATTTGATGAAGAAGATTGCCGTACACCTTATTGTGAATTAAATGAATTTAATTGTATCGGTGGCGATGAATCAGAGGATCCACGTATAAATTGGGTGAAAGGCGAAAGTGGTGATATTGCTGAATTTATACGCCTGGTTAAAGATCAAGCAAGCAAAGAAAGAGCAGAAGCTGAAGGACCAGGAGAACCTGATGAAGTAGATGATGAAGTAGATGATGAAGTAGATGATGAAGTAGATGATGAAGTAGATGATGAAGTAGATGATGAAGTAGGTGATGAAGAAGAAGTTGGAGATGATGAAGAAGATGTTGAAACTATTACTCCAAGAAGTAGAAGAGAAACTCCCCTTAAAAGAAAAATAAGTGGAGAAGGGGTAAATATAACTTTTAATGTTTCTCCTAATTCTTATGATTTCGATCCTAATTCAAATGTCCCACGATCAAGAGGTTTAGTTAGATCAATTGGTAGAAGATATCCAGGAAGATACATTGATGGTCGTATTTATCCAAGAAGAAGATTAAGTAAAGATCGTATTGGGAAAAAACCTGTAAAAAAAGTTGTTAAAACAGATCCAAAACTAAAGAAAACTCCGCCCACATTCTCAAAGGTAATTAATCAATTATTGCCTGCTATTTTTATTTTATTAATCTTTATTTATTTTGTGCATTTTTTTAAGAAAAGATCATGAATTAAATAAATTACCATTGAAGTTCTTTAAAGAAAAACTCATTTAATAAATTTTCATAATATTTTTTTATAGAATCGGTTATTTCTAAATGAATATCTTCTTTTGAATAAAGATCAAATGCATTAAATTCTTTTACTAATTTTAAAGTTTCTAAATCTTTTTCAGCAACCATTAAATGAGAATATTCACCACAATCATGCCACGGATAAAATGAATGATATCTTATAATATTCCAATATTTTTCTGAAATTTTATGATTTTCATTATTTTGTTTTAATACTTGATATAAATATTCATCATGACCAAATGATAAATAAACATTATCTATTCCACAACCTTCTTCATAAATTCCTAATGGTGTGTTATTTCTATCTGGGTGATTTAGAGTTTTTTCGTAATATACCATAGATTCTGGTAATTTACATCCAACAACAAATGTATCTCCTGTGATACTCCATTCAGGTTCACCAAAAGTGAATAAAACTTTTCCTAAATCATGAATTAATCCTATAATTTGATATTCTTTATCATTTGGATATTTCTTTCTAATTCTTTCAGCTGTTTGATAGGCATGAACAGAATTAGGTTCATCAACATCAGGATCAGAGGAATCAACAAATGTATCCATCAAAGATAATGCTTTATGAATACTCATTAATTTATTATTTAATTTTTTATATTTCCCTTTTTGATGAAGAACAAATTTTAAATCTTGATTTTTATACATGGCAGAATAAAGTTCACACTGTTTAGAATTTTCTTCATAAGTTCTTAAAGTATTACTCATTTATAATATATTAAGAAATTATTTGTAAAAAAATATATTTAAAATATTATGATTAATTATCTTTTTTTTTCTGTTTTGACTTATTATTCATATCTTTTAGGGGAATATGCAATACATAGGTTTAGTCATTACAAACATAAGTACAATTTATTATATTATAACCATATAAAACACCATAAAAAACATTATGACTATAAAAATGTTATAGCGAAATCACCATTTAAATGTGATACTTATTTTTATATTCCCGTATCATTAATACTCCACACACCCATTTTATTAACAATATATTATTTAATTTATGTGTATATTTATGCTTATTCATATTTTATCATAACAGAAATTAATATTTTATTATTAATATCAGATTATATTCATACAAATATACATACTGTAGATAATTGGTTAGAAGATTATACATTTTTTAGAAAATGTAGAGAAATTCATAAAATACATCATAAAAATTATACAAAAAATTATTCTTTATCTGGTTATGATAATACATTTGATTATTTATTTGAAACTTATCAATGATTTATTTTAAACTAATTCGTATAATTTTGTAAAATATTATTTGGACATTCATCATTCGTTGGAGCATAAATTCCTTGTGCCGTAATAAGAGCACTTGTGCTACCAACAACTACTAATGTTATAATCCAACCAGCAAAAACTTTTAATGCTATCCTCCAATTAATACCAGAACATTTTTTTAAATCATCTAATGCTGCAACCCCCATTGTAGATCCAACTTGACAATGTGTCGTAGATAAAGGTATTCCTAATCTACTACCTATTATAATCACTATCGCCGACCCTAATTCTATCGAATAACCACGACTAGGCGTAATACAACAAAGTTTAACACCTATTGCTTTAATGATTTTATAACCATATAATAATAATCCTAATGTAATACCTATACCTCCCATAGCTAAAATCCAATAAGCATGATCACCCATATCTACTTTTTTACCTAAATCTCCATCATTCATATAAATTGAAATTATTGCTGCGTATGGACCGATAGCATTTGCAACATCATTTGCTCCATGTGAAAATGAATCACAAATTGCTGTAAATATTTGTAGATATTTAAAACTTTCTTCTGTTTTCTCATCATATTTTTCTGTATTTTCGTGAATATTTTTAACTGTATCATTTTTAACTATTTCACCATGAATATCATAATTAATATTGTTACGTATATTAGTGATACATTTTTTACAATTATTCATATCATCAGTTACCTCAATAACATTTTCATTTATACAAATTTCTCTTTCGGGTGAATTATTTTCTACAAATCTTTGTTCTACTACATTTTTCATATGAGGAATAAAAGGTATAATACTTAATGAACAAATTAATGCTATCCCAAAAGATATTAATAATGCATTTAACTCTGATATATCATCTAATCCTATGCCTTTTCCTCCTTTATAAATAATGAAGAAAGAATTTAATACTAATGTTAATCCTACTAATATAGGCAATAATATATATGATTTATCAAAACTATTTTCTCTTCTTAGAACAGTTAATCGGGTCATAAAGAATATGAATCCTGCAAAAATAGCAGAAAATATAGGTGATAAAAACCATGATAATACAATACCTGATACACCTCCTACATATGGAAAAGTATCTACACTTTTATACCAAATTACACAATCAGAACCACCAGCAATCATAGTCATTCCAATCATACCGCCGACACAAGAATGAGTTGTTGATACGGGCATTTCATAATAAGATGCTAAAAATAACCATAATGTAACAGAAATAAGAACACTAAAACATCCATACATAAATATTTCAGGTGAATCTTCAAAGCATTCGTAATCAGCAATACCTTTTCTAATAGTTTTAGTAACATGACTTCCCATTAGTATTGCACCAGCACACTCAAATATAGATGCAATAATGACTGCTGATTTAACAGTTAAAGCACGTGAACCAATTGAAGAAGCAAACGCATTGGCAACATCATTAGCACCAATACCCATAGCAGCAGTAAAAGAAGCTATACCACCTGCAATAACAATCCATAAATAATCCAACATCTTAATATTATATACTACATAATAAACTTTAAATAATTATTTAAAAATAATTATCGTAATTAATAAAACATGATTTCATTAAAAGATATAGCAAATTTGGTTTCATTAGTAGGGACTGGTTGTGGATTATTCTCAAGAGTTCCACAAGTTTATAAAACTTATAAATCTAAATCAGCAAATGATTTATCTGATAAAACTATGATAATTAATATTTTTGCAAATAGTTGTTTTTTGTTTTACATGATTGTGAATGAAGAATATTTTATAATGTTTAATTGTATATCAGTAATTACATTAGAAGGATCTTTGTTATATATGAAAAAACATTTTAAACATATGAAAAAATCTTCTTCTCAAAAAAGTTTGGTTGATATGATTGAAGAAGATGAATTATAAAAAAATATTATCTAATATTAATAATCTATGAAATATAAAAATAATTTTTCTTAGTTAATTTTTAAATCCATAATATCATTAAGAATATAATTTGGAACATGTTTTTCTAATACACTCCTTTTACAAGATCCTGATAAAACAGATACTGTATGACAACCTGCATTTTTACCTTCTAAAATATCAGCAATAGTATCACCGACTTTAATGACTTGTGAAGGACTACTTATATTGTGTTTATTCATAAGTGTATGAATCATATGTGGATAAGGTCTTCCATGTTTGACTTCTTCTGAAGAAATGTAATCATCAATACATTCGGATAAATTAAATTTATCAATTAATAATTTTTGTATATCTTTATTATAACCTGTATTTAGTGTAATTTTAATATCTTGATCTCTTAATGCATTAAAAAATGAAGGAATATTAGGATTAATTAAACTAATATTAGGATTTGTATTATATTCTTTTTTTAAAAAATAATTAAATTCTGATTCAAGATTATTCTGTACAACATTTTTATCTTCTTTTATATTTTTATCTACAAAATGTTTAATTACTTCTGATTTTTGACAACCATAAAAATCATTAATATCTCTTCTCATTAATGATGGTTGAATAACTTTAATTGTATTGTAAAGAGCATCATAAACAATACCTTTTTCTTTAATAATAGTCCCTGCCATATCGCAAACAAGCATCTTCGTTTGCGATAATTTAAACATTTTTTTTATATTATATAAAATATTTTTAAATATAAATAACACTAATTCATATAATTTGTTTTCAGTTATTTGATTAATTTAACATATTTTTTATAAAATTTATCAACTTTATATAATCCCACGTCAACAACATATCCATTTTTTTTAATGAATAATCTTAGTTTTTTTCCGTTATTTTTATTTAATTCAAAGGCATTTTTAATCTTTTCATTTTTAATTAAATAATAAAATGTATTTCCTTTATCAATATCGTATGTATTATTTGAGAATGAACGGATAACACCATTTTTATTGTGAATAGATCCGATTCTGTAACTCCCAGGATATTTATAATATTCATGTGCAGTTTTAAAATTTTTAAAGAGTTTCATATTTATTCATATACTTTATTTTTTTCTGTATTTTTTAAGATAATTATTTACTTTTCTTTGACTAATTTTAAAAATTCTTTTGCTAATATGACTTTTTTAGTTTGTTTTGGATAAAGTCTTTTTCCTATATTATTTTCCATTCATATATAATATATAAACCATTTAAAAATAATATATAATGTAAAGTTAAAATGGTAGATTCAGGATCTTGGATATGGGAAGATTTTAATAATAATACAATTTTAAATAATACTTTAATGAATAATGATACTATAGCATCTAATAATGTTTGTGAAGAAGTAACAAATCATTGGTTATATTTTATATTCTCAGGATATTTGTTACCATTGATATCTCCAAGAGTTAGAGCATGGTTAAAAGAAACTCTTAATACTCTTAAAAGTAATGAGATAACAGGAAAACTCGTAACATTAACTGAATATGGTTTTGATAAAATCCAAGATATTGAGAATAATGATGAAATGAAAGAATATATTAAAAGATTATGTAAGGAAAAGAAACCAGAATTATTTTATTCAGAAGAATCATTAGAAAAAATAGCATTACTCTTTTCTGGTGATGATGGAAAAAAAGCAATTGCACAAAGTTGGAGAAAATTAAATAAATTCATTAATTCTGGACAATTAGGAGTAAAAGTAGATCATCCTTAGTAATATGTTCTAAAAAAATTTTATTTTTTTTTAAAGGAAAATATAAGGTAATAAATAAATTTTTATTTAAAGAATATTTAGTATATGTAGATTATGAGTGAAGATATATCTAGAAATTATTTTGAAATATGTGAAAAGAAATTAACAGGAGAATCAAGTATAGGAATATTAGGAACATTAATAGCAGGTTTTAGTATAAGTTTAATACCAAATATAGTAAAACAGGAAAATTGTGAATGTATATTATGGACAAATAATGATTTAATTCAAGAAATATTAATATGGATAAATACATTATTATTAGGAATAGTAAGTATAATATCAGGAATAACTGTAATGTATTCAACAGGTTTATATTGGAGAGGAATGAAAATCTTATCAAAACGTGAAAATGTAGAAGGGAAAGTTTGGATAGAAATAAAGGATAAAAGGAAGGGATTATTAAAAAAGTTTAATAATTGGTGGGACGATGAGCATAAATTACGAAAAATGATAAGAAGATTATTTATATCAACAGTTCCATTATTTATTTTAGGAATATCATTTTCAAATAATATATGGTGCAATAATTGTATATTAGGATTGATAGTATTATTTTTATTTATGATATCAAGTATAATTCTTTTTATTTTATCTTGGAGAATAAATTTTCAAAAAATTTGAATGGTATTTTGATTGATTTTAAAACCATTGATAATGAACGCAGAAGCATTTGAGAAATTCTTTAAGGCAACCGATAAGATGACAGCTCAATACGAAAACAGACGTCTTTCGGAAATACGAAGGGATTTTTCAAACATTTTGGGACTCCTAAGAGGTCCTGTGAATCGTGAGTATGTTGTTCAACTCATGGAAGCGATGGAAGAACGCAATGCCCTCCTGCAACTCAAGTATGAAAAGGATATGAAGGATATTGCTGAGAAGTTGAGGAGGGAATCATATGAAAAAAAACAAAAGGTTTCTATTCAATTGACAGAGGAAAAGGCAGAGTTAGAGAGTCTTCATGCTAAGAAGAAATCTCTTACACTTGTAGAGGGAGAACAAGATCAATATCCATCATCGCCTCCACCTCCACTTGCTCCAAGAAATTCCCTTCCACATGGAATAGAGAGAAGGTATGAATCAAGTGGTCGTGAATATTTCTTCCATCCAGAAACAGAAAAAACATCTTATGGTTTAACAGAAACAATTAGATTGGTACAATATGCACAGAAGTTTGGTATTAATGCTTGTCCTCGCGATACGACACTAAGACCTAGGAAAGAGGTAAACTACAAAGATTAAATAAAAATTAGTTTTAGATATTACAATTTTTTTATTGAGATATAATTTCTTTTTTAGGAAAATTAAAGATAATATTTGTTTGTCTAAATATTCCTTCATTTTCATTATTTACATTAATTCTTCCATTAACATTTATAATCATACGATGATCTTCTGAATCTTTTAATGTAAGATGTCCTATAATATATTTTTTTGTATCAGACAATTGTGATAAAGGGTCATCTAGAAAAATTGCCCCATTATTAACTACTAAATCATGTGTATCATCCCACTTATCAAAATCAATTCCAATAGCATCCACTTGACCAATCGGGTCTCCATCAGTTAATTCTATTGTCAGCCAAGAATCATATTTAGAATCAGGAGCATAGTGAATAATAAGAGGATTTATCCCACCAATATTAGCACCAAGGTGTTCATTTAACTGATATGCAGCAGGAATAATCATATTATTTTCTTCATTACCATAAATAGCATAAATATTACTTCTAGGGTTTTTTAATTCTAATGAAACTTCATAAACAGTATAACCATTTATATTATTATCTCCATAATGTATTATTTCTGAGTG
>VMHT01198924.1_pt1 | contig 10770 bp, 9 predicted proteins | sample 4693611 | NCBI WGS metagenome assembly VMHT01 (sample SAMN12280063, study PRJNA550983) | marine metagenome | isolation source: seawater sampled from same location over 5 years 0.02-0.2 micron viral filtrate | place: USA: collected off the coast of southern California halfway between the port... ... | reverse complement strand
TTAATCCTAGTTCTATTGCTCTGTATCGATTGAATTTCCCTTTTATGACTTTGGAATTTAGTTGCCATGCACAAGAAGGGATAGTATGAACCGTCGGTATGGCTTCAATACGATTGTGTCGCCAACCTTCCGGTTGCGGCATTTCAGATAATTCAACAACCTTACCCTGGCTTGAAAACTCAATCCATCGGTTGCTCTTTACTGCACCGAGAACCCACCTAACCTCGTAGCCAAGATTACTAGATATGCCGCCAAGTTGGTGCCAAAAACGGTATTGCACCGATAAATCTGATTGCGGCGTATCTTCAGGTATAGGTTGTCCCGAAAGCATTGCATCAATTACCCCATCCGTTGTTGGACCAATAACCAACAATGATTGATTACGATTATCCAATGCCATTGATTGCAGCCACGGCAGAACGCCCCAAGTATGATCAAGATGGCCGTGTGTCAGGCAAAGAACACCTACTTTGCTGGATTTTAAGTGATAGGTTTCGAATGATTTCATACGTTTCCTCTGAGTCGCAAACCTCGATTGAAATCCTTCGCCAGCATCAACTACCGCGATACCGTCCCGACATGAAATCAAACTGCCGCTTACTTGACGAATACTGGTTGGACGGGCCGAAGAAGTACCCAATATGTGAACTTCGATTGTCATCCCGTTGACCTCATTTATTCATCGGGATAGGTGTTGGTGGAAACCACCTTAACAATACAATGTCGTGAACTCCACGAACCCAGCGCCAAGGAACTGCAACATTGATGCCACCCTCTACCAACTCATGGTCTGTCTCTCGAACAAACAAATGTGTACACCTAATCCCATCGGTATCAATAACAACATCATAGACTACTCCAAGTTTCTGACCTGTTGGCAAGTATACATCCATACCTGACATTCGAGAAACATGGTCTTCGCCTTGCGTCATGATGTGACCCGTGTAGTCCTAGAGGCACCACAAAATAAAGAACACCTCGAACAAGCCTGAATTGTACTGAAAATTCTAGACTATTTAGCGGGCAGAATGAGAAATTGATATTTTTAAAAATGAACATTATTGAAAACAATGAATAATTCGGTCAATCATGGCGGATAGCCTTCTCACAATCGATGCGGTCGTTGAGAAGTATTGCATATCAAATAACAAACTCAAAAGTTTTGTCTATCAGTCTCTCGGTTTGATTTTCACTATTTTTGCCTTTATTGGCATATTTGTTCCTGGATGGCCCACGGTATCTTGGGCGGTTCCGGCAGCATTCTTATTTTCATTATCAAATGAAAGACTGTTTCGATGGTCGCTAAATAACAAATTTTTCGGCTCAAAACTATTTGATTACTATTCTACAGGAAAAACCTTACCACGGCACGTTAAATTCATCATAATGGGGATGGTTGGCTTGATGACGACGATTTCAACCTATTTTGTATGGTTTGTTTCAACGAAAGGTGATGGTGAATTGATGCATCCGAGTAGTTGGTCCGGAGCGGATGAATATGGCATGGGATCGATTACCGTTGCTGCAGTTGGGTTTATCGGCATTCTTTACATCTGGTTGTTTGTCAAAACTAGGAACAATGTTGCACAGTAAAGGTGGTGATTAAGTGGGTAGTATGGCTAAAAAAATCATCCTTACAACCATCATCACGATATTACTGGTTAGCGGAGCCTGGTATTTCCTAATAACCTCTTACACTCCGGAACTAACAACAGAAAATGAGATTGATTTGGCCGATGCGCAAAATGAATTAACTGAACTAGGAAATGATGGATTATTTCAAGCCTCATTCTCTTATGGACAAGATAACCTTGAATGGAGCAAAGTTTCCATGACTCTAATAATTGGTGATGAGGGTTTTGATTGCACTAAAAGTGGTTTGACATCCGAACAATCTTATGACAGCCCTGTACTGAGCAAACTCAACGCCGATGGAGGTAGTTTCACTATCGAAGTAAATGCAGATACAGAGAATTTCATCTCATTGAATTTCGAAGATATGCAGCAGACAAATGATTCTAATTACGACATCAAATTTTCCAAAACTGATATTTTCCTAGGAGAAAATGTAACCGGAGTGGCTCTTAGTGAAGGTTTTGAAAATGTGGATTCAGTACCTAACATCGAATTTGATGAAACATCTGAAACAAGGCTTGAATGGTATGATTACGACTTATCTGTTCATCGAGTTATACCAAAAAGTTTGACCTACGTGGTCAATGATAGCAATGTATTTTACAAGTTGCAATTCCTTAGTTACTACAATTCTGAAGACGAATCAAGGTACATTTCCTTCATCATCTCAAACATAGGTGATGGCGAATTTCCTGCGACAAACAATGAAAATCTGATAAAAACCGCTCCCTGCTTAATTTCTTCAACTAATGAAACTGTATGGCAACATAATGAAACAATCTCCGTGGGAGAAAATGGCATTGACATGTGTAATAATTCATGCTCAATCAGTGTTGAGATAAGGTACCTAAACCAAATTGTCAAGGGAATGAAAGAAATTGAGATACAATAACTCCGTTCATTTTCACTTTTTTTTAGGAGTTCAGTCAAGGTACTTATGTGAAATCGGTTAATCCACTATATGGCAAAAAGGCATTACTCTATAATCCAAGACCGTGTCATTGACGAGCAACAAATAATTCCGCGTTGCGGCGGAATTTATCGCTTGTGTGGCGGTGGTTTTGCTGGCAAAACCATGCGAGTATACGCTGAAGCATGGGCTGCTATGGCATTGATGAACGGGCAATATGTCCATTGGATTGACGGGGCGTGCAGGTTCAATCCCGCCCGGGTTCTTGCATGTATTCCTGAGACATATCCTAACGCCCACAATTTGCTGCACAATTTGTTCATTGGCCGGGGCTTCACTGTTCATCAGTTTGCGTCACTAATTGATCGGATAGTAAATGAGTTGGAGATAACGATGGCTAGACTGGTAATCGTTGATGGCCCAATTGTGATGCATCTAGACTCACAGGTAAAAGACAGAGAGGCTCGAATATTATTGAAGAGAAGTATGGCTAAACTGAATCAAATTGCTGTTGACAATAATGTTGCTGTAATCGTAATTACTGCAGCAAAGGCTCATTCAAAGCGCCATAAGATGTTACTAGATATTGTTGAAAATCAATGTAATCAAAATCTACTAGGACGCAGAAAAAAAATCGGCAGTAGGCTCAAAATGTGGTTGGTTCATCGCCCCAGTGGCAGTTCTGGATTTCGTGAAGAATGGCAAGAACAAGAGACATTAGAACAAAGTTACAATCGAATATTACACGATGAACTATGCTCCACTCTCCAAGATGAAATTGAGGATTTAATCCTAATCGACTAAGAATCTGATTGAAAATCAAATAGTGTCAACGTCTTACTTCCAGCAATGATTTCATCATCATTCCAGCCGAATGGTGCTAGAATAGCCCACATAGCTCTTATGGCTAAATCTCGGTAATAAGAAAAATCAATTCTTAGATTCCTCGAATTGGCCAATTCTTCTGACAAAACAACTCTATCTGCAGGGTTTTTAGTAACGCACCTAACGACAATAAACCGCACTTTGCGCCCTGGAGGAATATCATGTCCTAAAGAGTTGGCTCGTAGCAGAGCTGATTGTGTTAAGGTTGCGACTGAGAACTGGTCTACTGTTTTACTAACACGGCGAGTCACTACCAGGTCTACTAAGCGAATCTGATCATGGCTAAGTTTCAATAATTCATCGTGTAAAAGATTGCAAATAATATGCTGAACACGTTTCTTCCTTACGTCTATTCCGTCGTTAACGCAATCTACTAAAATCTGTAGAGCCATGCTTTGTAAGTTCTTAACCCAATTACAAGTTGAATGTTGTCTGGATTCTATTCCTCTAACTTTCAAGCCTTTTTCACCGTAAGCCCAATACTTGGTCAGTGATCCTGCACCGTGAACTCTGCTTGGAAGAAATCCAATGAAATGGTAGAGGTCTTCATACTCCAAAGGTATACCAATTTCTCGTGAGACTCGCTTAGCAAAACGCGTTGCTAACTCTCGTTTTTCCTTACGTGAGACGTCCTCTCGATGAATCCAAACGCAATCTACAATGGCATGTAATACTGTCCACCCCTCCTCTTCGGCAATGGCTATTGTTTGTAGCAATATTTCACGAGCCCACGCACAAATTGCTTCATGAGCCTCTATTCTACCAAATCTTGCATTCTTATATCCAGTATAACCAAAACAAGTCACTAACAGCCATTTCAACGCATTTTGCTGCTTATCAGTTTCATCTCCTTTGGTTATGATCTGCTGTTTCAGTTGACGGCGTCTCTCGATTATTGGTGCAACTACGCGACCGAGAAAACCGTGAATTCGACCGCATGTGTGTGATGATAATCCCGGTACCGGTAAAGCCCAAGAGTTGGTTATTGGAAACAAACCAGTTCCAATGCGCTCCTCTAGATGCCTTCGCCTGAATTCATTGCTTGCTGAATTAATTTCTAACGGCAGATAATGATATGGACTCAATTCATCGAGAGAAGGCTGACAGCAAGCACAATTCAGGGTTTCGGGTGAGATGTTACGAGTAGCAATTATGCTTGGAAATAAACTGGCAAAATCAAGTTCGACAACATCAGCATAAATGCCCGGTTTACTATCGAGATACAAACCTCCACGGTCTGCCATCATTAATTCCCACGCAGTTTTGGTGTCTTCAGGACGATTCTTTTTCCACGGCACCAATACTCCATCCTCCATTGCTATACGCATTTGAATAGCACTGATTACCGAGCCAGGAGACAATCTAGAGATATCCTGTGGCGATTGTCTGGAATGACGAGCAAGTTCAAACAGCCCACGTAATCCTCCTTCTCTAACAATAAAGCTAGCTCTGATGTCTATGTGCAAACGTCCGTGGATTGGAAAATAACTATCCTTGCGGATAACTTGACCGTATGAATGTACTATTCTAGACATAGTTCGCGGATTTAGTTGTGCATCCTTACGACTCAATGAAAATGATTGCCCGGATTCCTGACTTAATTTTCTGAGTACTGAAAAGTGTAGAAAATCGCCGCCATTAGTCATGACTATATCTGGGTCTATACGACTGATCATTTGTTGAAGATCTATCAAAAATTGTGCTGTGGAATCTCTGTGTTGCACCACATATTTCATTTCTGTAGCGCCTTGATTCAAATCTGTATTGACTAGTAGAGTGACCGAATCTAGGTGAGAATCAATGGTATCGAAACCATCGGTTGAACTATAGCAAAATTCCATTGTTAACCTGGTTAATTCGGGCCAATTAGGAGACATTTCAAGCATAGTAAATTGATTGCCATCCCATTGAACATATTGGAAGGGTGCAATGTTATGTTCAACGAAAAATCGTTGAGCAAGGTGAGCATCTACAGAATAAAGTGTGTAACGATGAAAGTCCCCCCTAGACTCAATATGATTCGCAAGTTGGCGAATTTTCCGACTGTCAATAACATCGATTTCTAGCACTTCATGCATCTCATACTGATCAAGCGACAGGCGTCGGCGGATAAAGCGCATTTCGCCAACACAGAAACGATTTCTTACCTCTGGGTACTCAAGCCATCTTGCCAAATTATGCAGGCGGGACTTGTCTGAATAGATGTGAATCGAAGCACACCATGGAACTACTAGTTGTTTTACTCCAATGTCTCTAACATAAATCCAGACATCCATAGTTGCGCCATCACTGCCCAATTGCGCATCAATAATCCAACCTTCCACAACATCACTCTTCTGTAATTAACTTCTCAATCCTACTCTCAAGTTCACTGATTTTGCTGTAACACTCCAACAGCATAGACAACAACATTGGCTTCCACGAATCGTGAGCTGGTAGCATACCACCTGCTGTCCGCCTATTCCTAACACCGTTAATTAGGCGAGTTAGCGCTTTACGATCTGCTGAGGTTAATGCTCTTTGGAAGTTATCAAGCGAATGTAATTCTGCTTCAACACGATTACGCCAAGTTGGTACTGTTCTACCCATTATCCAAAATTGACCGACCCAAACTACCATGTTTACTGGAACAGGGAGTATAATCAGGATTAAACTAAAACTGATTAAAATGAATCAAATTAACTTCATTTGAACTGCATAACTGGGTTTGTTTTCAACTACGCACAACGGCCAGATGAATTCTACAACCCGCCATAGATAAGTTGGTAAATCAGTTATTTCCTCTTCGCAATCATTCGTTTGCCCTAGTTGACAATACTCTTGTTTTACGCCGTCTAATATTTCCAATCCGTCGAAGTTCATAGAAAACGCTCCAGAGATGATTTTAGATTGTGGATGTGATTCAATGTAAAGTTTACTTTCACCTAAATGATGTTCAGTTTTTACTTTTGATGACTCAACGGTTGTTATTCCTCTGAGTAAATTCTTAGCAATGTCTGAATAGTTATTCGACTTGATTTGATCAATTATTGATTTCAACCTATTTTTGATGTAGTTAGGGAGTAAATCTAACTGTTTGTCGTCAAGCCTCTTGTCTACAATTGCTGTATTAGAAGTTCTAGGGAGATGGTAAACATTAATGCCATTATCATGCAGTACTCTAGCAATATAACACTCCACTAGATTGTTCCCGTATACAATGAATGCTTCACTCTCATGATTGGTTATGCGATTGATATATTTCGCATATTTTGCCACGTCTAATCTTGATGCGTGAGTCTCTAAATCTCGCTTTCTAACAACACCCATAACAGGCAAGGATGGAAAGAATGGGCGATCAAACAGTCCATGGCACCATTGTATGCCAGCAATTGATGAAGGGTCTCTGCCATCTAAGGCATATTTGTCATTGTAGTTTTGCGCTCTTAACAAGGACTGTTCGAGAGTTGTGCTCCATTGTGGCACTGCTTTACCCCATGTCATGCGTAAATTATTATGCAATTCACCGTGTTTTATTAGTGACTGTTGGCATAAATTCCACAACTGATTGGGCGACCTAGCATACTCTATCTGATGGTCATAAAGTAATACTGGCCTTGGGTCATCAGAGGTATTATTCCATGACTCAATCGCCCAATGTGGTAAATTTGAACTACAATATGGATTTTCAACACTTGCTACGTGATGCCAAGCATGCTCCCTGAAAATTAACAATTCATCGAGATATTTCTCAGCTGATTTAGTGCCTACTGTTGCTGCCTCTCTGGCAACCTTCATCGGCGATAAAAAGCCATAATGAAAAGCCGCAGACAATCTTGAAACACCGTTTGGATCAGCAGCATCATTTCTACGTCTTGCATAACCTCCTAGATTCTTGTCGAGAAATTTTTGCCATCTTGATAGACTTGTTTTTTCTCCCCCACGTTCCTGCCAAATTGGGAACACTGTGGGGTCTATGTCGCAATCTTTTAGCAAATTTAGTCTCTGTTTTATGTCTTTAATTTCGACATCGATATCCACTGGAGTGAATGGCAACTTCCCAACAAATTGAGCGGGGATTATTTCTATAACCGGCCATGATTGTTGTACCAACCGTTTGCGCATTTTCTTGGTTGCATCTCTAAACTTGAACGGCCTGTCAACTGATTTGCCAAACATAGTCATTGGAATTACACAATGACAATCAACCTCTATCACTGGACATTCTGCTGATTCTGCAACATTTCTTACCCAAGTTGTCCATGGCGGCAGAGGGAACAAATCGGTAATTATACAACTTGCTGTTCCACTAAAATGCTGCACAACTGATTGACGGTTATCCTCTCTTGCAACATGTAAAACATACCTTAGACCACGAGATTTGCATCCATTATGTAAATCTACAGCACCATCTAGTAACATGTTATGATGACGAAGTGAGGCATGAGGGTATCGTTCATCAATCGCTTGATAGATTAGTAGCGGCTTTTTGTATTGATTAGCGATTTGGATACCAACATCTATTGCAGGGTTTTCATGAACTCTCAATGAGGATTTCAACCAAACGATTACTGGACCATCGCCAATCGGCTGCTCGATTTCATTTGCTCTCCTAATCCGGTCTTGTAGGTGAGGAAGTAAGCCGTCCAGCATGTTTATTGCTATCCCTTGACGGCTATATATCGCTGTATTTTTCTTGGAATTCCTGTTTTTGCTGATTAACACACCTATTTACGGTAAAGGTATAATTTCCAATCGTGGCGATTACGGCGTTAGGGCTTCACGATGGGTTGCTAGGCAAGTCTGCAGAACAACAGGTTAGGAAGTTCGGACTGGCTACTGCAATAGTTGGATTTGTAATTCACCTCCTTCTTTGGTTCACCTATCAAATCGGTATTCTAAAAGTCGGAAGTGCTTCTACAGATTTACTTGATTCACCACTTGATGCGCTATACACTCCATTCTCAATCCTGCTTGCTTACGAAGTCTACCAACTCATCAGAGCAATTCCCGAATCATTTTCAACGGCGGTTGGGAAACAATTCGAAATTGTCACATTGTTGGTGGTAAGAGATATTTTCAAGCGGTTATCTGAACTTGAGTTTAGCGGTGATTGGACTATCGATTCTGAACTCAAGCTAATCGTTATTGAATGTCTTACCTTCATCACCTTATTCACTACATCGCTAATTTACCGAGCCAACAGCAACACAGATACGAAAGTTGATTTCAAGGATAATGAGTTACTTAATTTTGTTCAAAATAAGCAAAAGATTGCGGTTGTTCTACTCGCCACATACCTCGTAGTAGCAATGTTTTCATTTTCCAACTGGATTATATCAGTGGGTGAAGGAGATGGTTCTGTGACTAGAGAAATCTTCTTTTTAGATTTCTTTACAATATTAATTTTGGCAGACATACTAATCCTGCTTATATCCTATGGTTACTCAACAGATTTTACCAATCTTGCACGAAATACCGGTTTCATTCTCTCAACTGTTGTTCTGAGGGTTGCGATTGGTGCGACTGGTGTCTCATCGATGGTTCTATTCGTCCTTGGCGGATTACTAGGCATTGCTGTGTTAATTATCAGTCTTAAAGCAGATGAGTTTCAAATTGAAGAGTTTGATGTTACTGCTGAGTAAGATCTGACATTGCTAGTCTAACAGTTGCTTTTGCTGAGTTAATTACTCCAGGTAATCCCGCACCGGGGTGAGTTCCAGCGCCAACGAAGTACAACCCTGGTATTTTTTTGTCCTTATTATGTGGCCTGAAATATGCACTTTGAGTTAGTTTTGGGGCTACTGAAAACGCTGAACCTTTGTAGGCAACCAGTTCACTTTCAAACATCTTTGGGGTAAAGTGTCGACGAGTAACTATGTGTTTGCTCAAATCTGGTAATTCTATTTCTAAAGCCTTGATTATCTTGTCAGCATAATCTTCTGCGATAGAATCCCAGTCAACGTCTGCTCGACCTAAGTGGGGAACTGGGGCAAGTACATAGCCAGCACTGCATCCTTCGGGGGCTAATTTAGGATCGGTCACTGTTGGTACATGAAGATACAGACTGAAGTCTTCTGGTAATTTTGTACCTTTGAAAATCTCATCCAGTAAACCTTTGTAGCGTGGGCCGAACAAAATTGTGTGATGTGCGACATCCTTGTACTCTATGTCTGTGCCAAAGTGGAGAACAAATAATGACATTGACCAATCCATTTTCTCTAATTTCTTAGCACGCTTTTTTGCTACTTTATGTTCGCCATAGATACGGTCATAGGTGTGGTGAATATCAGCATTTGATACGACAATATCAAAAATTTGTTGCTGTCCATTGCCATCGATGATTTCGTGTTGCTTACCATCATGGACTAATTTCGCTTGTTTGACCGGAGAATTTAGTCTTATTTCGCCGCCCAATTCTTCGAACAATTTGACCAGTGCGCGCACTAATGCATGCGTTCCACCTCTGGGGAAATGGACCCCCCATTGACGCTCTAGGTAATGTATCAATGTATATATCGAAGAGGTTTGGAAGGGATTTCCGCCAACAAGTAGCGAATGGAAACTCATAGCCTGTCTCAAGTGTTCATCTTTGACATATTTTGAGACGGTATTGTACACCGAGCGTTCAGCACGTAATTTCATCAAATCGGGGGTAACCTTGAGCATGTCTGAAAACCTAAGAAATGGCCTGTCTACCAAGTCGGTATACCCTTTATCGAATACCTTTTCTGAATATTTGAAAAACCTCTGATAACCTTCGGCATCCTTTTCACTACGTTGCCTTATTTGTTCAATCATCTTGTCAGCATCTCTAGTGTAATCAAAGCGGTCACCATCGCTCCAAATCAATCTGTACATCGGTGCCACTTCCATTAGCTCGATGTAATCCTCTAACTTTCGATCACTCAACTCGAATAATTCCTCAAGTGTATGAGGCGCAGTTACTACTGTTGGACCTGCATCAAAGGTATACCCCTCATCATGATAGACATAAGCCCTACCACCCGGCTTATCTCTCGCTTCATACAACACGGTTTGAACTCCTGCACTTTGCAGTCTTATCGCTGCTGCAAGGCCACCAAAGCCGCTGCCAATCACCGCTGCAGTCTTGTCAGTCACCTGTCCGGCCGCCATAAACAACTCTCCGGGTTTAAGGTAAATAAAAAGCCGTTTTTGACAGTGAAATGTTTCACTGCAAATTTGGCAATTAAACAGTCCTTTATATTCGCGACAGCATCATATTTCAGTTTAGAGGCCAACTCGCTAGAGAGAAAAAGGATTGTTTCATATGTCAAATGAGAATCTAACTCCCGATGAATCACTCGCCCAGAATGGCGAAAGTTTTCACTGGGCTAAGC
>VMHT01194865.1_pt1 | contig 10770 bp, 18 predicted proteins | sample 4693611 | NCBI WGS metagenome assembly VMHT01 (sample SAMN12280063, study PRJNA550983) | marine metagenome | isolation source: seawater sampled from same location over 5 years 0.02-0.2 micron viral filtrate | place: USA: collected off the coast of southern California halfway between the port... ... | reverse complement strand
AGTGCATCTGATTCTGCTGTGAGTAGTAGTCAAACATCCAAGGATGGTCAAATGGTTTGTAGTAATCTCTAGTGTCTAGTAGGCTCATCCGTAGTGTTCTCCAAAATTCAGTTCTAGTGTCTCTAGTTTATCTTCAGCTTCCGACAGCTTCGCTATTAGTATGTCCATAGTGTCAACCATGTGTGGATGTTCAGCGACAGCTACAGGGTTCTCAAAGAAGTTCAGTACGTCAGCTTCAGCTTCAATTATCTGTGCTTTATATCTGGCCCGTAGTGCGCTGTACAGTCTGTTGCTGTTGCTCATGTTCTTGTTCCTCGTAGTATTTAATCCAATCTTCATAGGAAGTTAGTAAGTTTTCTTCCCATATATAATACAAGCAATCATATATAGGATGTTTGTTATCCTTCACAACTCAGGCACTCCCCATCTTCTAAGTTAATCCTTGGTATCTTTACGTTGACATTCTCTGCATTACGTGCCGCTGTGGTACGGTAGTAGTACATAGACTTTAACTTGTTTGCACCAACCCAGTGTACGTTGTTGACGTACTCTAGGTACTCGTCATGTGTCTCCTGTGACGCAGTGGACGGTGGTGGCTCAAAGAACGTATTGACTGACTGAGACTGACACACATAGGGCTGACGCTGGTAGGCGTGTTCTATGACCCATATCTGATTGATCTCAGGTGCGGTCTTGAATACCTCTTTTTCTTCTTCAGATAGCGCCGTAAGCCCTGCAACAGAGCCTTCAGCAGCAGAAATATCCTTCCATGTTTTCTCATTGTTTATACCTTTGTCCTCCAGTAACTTCTCTAGGTACTTGTTCTTTACACGGTAGCTACCACTCAGAGTCTTGTGCGTAAAAATGTTAGCACGGGAAGGCTCAATCGAAGGACTAGTTCCACCACATATAATACTGCTGCTGGCATTAGGAGCAATAGCAAGGAGATGTGAGTTACGGCGACCACTCCCAGCCATATCAGGAGCTTCCCCACGATCTCTCCCCAGAACTTTACTAGCGTCCAACGCTCTTTCTTTGATGAGCTTGAAGGCTCTATTATTAAATGATGCAGCGTAAACTCCCTCGAAAGGGAGTCCAGAACGTTGAAGATAAGAATGAAAGCCCATTGCACCAAGGCCAACCGCCCTTTCTCTATATGCGCTATAAGCGGCTCTTGCGAAGCCTTTTTTATCCAAGTCAACATGATACTTAAACTCCTGTAAGCTATTACATTGTTCCCTTATACCCACTGTCTGTATAGCATTATCTATAAAGTGTTCCAGTGTGTTGTCCAGCATCGTGATTAAATCCGATATAAAGTTTTCATTATCTTTCCACTCATCAAAGTATTCTAAGTTAACACTTGACAAGCAGCATACTGCTGTACGTTCCTCACTTGTAGGTAAGGTAATCTCAGAGCATAAGTTACTCTGTCGTACACTCAGCCCTAAGTCCTTCTGCTCCTGTGGTAAGTATTGATTACAACGGTCTGTGTTGACAATGTACGGCTCACCTGTCTCTGCTCTGGTGTGTACTAGCTGCCACCACAAGTCCCGTGCTGGGACTGTCTTGACTGCCTGCTTTGACTTAGGGTCAATCAAACGCCAAGGTAAGTCATGCTCTACTGAGTAAAGAAACTCATCAGATATATTAACCCCGTTATGTAGATTAAGACACTTGCGGTTAAGATCCCCGCCGGTAGTCTTTCGCATAGCAATAAATTCTTCAATCTCTGGATGGCTAATGTCCATATACGCTGCATAAGCACCTCTCCTTGTAACACCTTGGTTGAAAGCCAGCATCTGACTATCAACTACGTGCATAAAAGGGATACTCCCAGTTGATTGAGACCCGTTAGAAGTAGCCACGCCGTTACTGCGAACAGCACCCCAATACCCACCCAGACCGCCCCCGCTGGAAGTGAGCCAAATGTTTTCATCATAGTGAGTTGATAAGCCACCTCTGGAATCAGGCACAAAATTAAGAAAGCAACTAATAGGTAAGCCACGGGTAGTTCCTCCATTACTTAGTATGGGCGTACTGAACATGAACCAGCCTTTACTGGCGTAGTCGTACAGGCGTTGTGCTAGGTCAAAGTCTGTAGTCCCCTGATAGGTTGCACTGTACACAGAAGCGCGTGCAAAGGCTTCCTGTGCGTATGTCTCGTCCTCCCAGAAGTACCTGTCCTTCAGTGTGTTCAGAGAGAAGTCGTTTAGGTCTTTCTCTCTGTCGTAGTCTATAGTAATCCCAAGGTAGTCTTGAGTGCCTGTCTTATACTGCATCTTGATTGTCCAACAAAAACTTCATCAATCGTTCCTCGTACCAACGTGCTTTGCGTAGGTCTTCAAACGGCTTGCTCTTGTATCTGAATCTCCACATATACTTGAGTGCATTGCCCCTGAGATAACCTATGTACTCATCCCTAGACAGCATAGCTTCTATAGCTTCTATGCACTCTATGCCACCATTGTTGTAGTGAGGTGGGTTGTCCACCATGTCGACGGGATTACCAAAGACAGGATGCTCATTTGGCGCGTTGTCTTCATCATCATCGTCCCAATGCACTTGGTATCCGTACTTCTTGTTGATTCTAGCCCATGCGTCTGGGCTTTCATCATCAATGCTCGTCTTCTTCATCTGTGTCTGGTCTTGTGTCATCTTGTAGTTCTTCCTCAAATTGTTCTAGGCGGTTAATTAACTTGTCTTCAAACCTGTCCAGTATTTCCTCACTGGTCAGTTCTAAAAATTCAATAAGATCATCAGGGTCATACCTATCCAATATCTTCTCCCTAATTTCATCCATTGTCAAGTTGTATTTATTGTGAGTCAACATATTTCATCAACTTATCAAAGTCAGTTAGTGTGTAGTGCTTAAAGCCTTCCTTGTCGCACCATTGTCCCATAGTCATCTTAGCGCCCTTGCGTAGCTTCTTGTTAGGGTCTGACAATACAAAGATCAGTTCTGTCTCTATGCAGTCCCTGATGGCTTTGTACTTCATTGTGTCCCCTGTCCTAAAGAATCCCTTTAGTTCCAAGAGTATCCCTGTGCGTGTATGTACGAAGTCTGGTTTGTACTTCCTGTGCATAGTGTAAGGGACATCAAATGGTTCATACTTAAACTTACGCTTTGGTGCTATGGCTGCAAAGGATGCTTCAAGCCCTGACCTGTAGATGCTACCTTTACGTGATCTCTTGGACTTTAGGCTCATTGGCTACCTCTGTTAAAAACCGTGGGCCTGTAGAGTACAGGAATGTGCGTAAGTTTGGATAGCAAGCGTGCTTGAAGTGGCAGTAGGAGCAGCCTATTGGTAGCTTCATGTTACCTGACTTACCATCTGGTACAGGTTCATTACAAAACTCAGGCGGCTCTGGCTGCTGTACAACCTCCTTTACGTGCTTGATACGTTCTACAATGTCTTCCTTCAAGACTTCATACACTGGTGCCTGTGTGTCCTCTAGGTCATACTTTAGGTACGCTAGGTGTCCGTTTTGCTTGTCCATTGCAAGCCAGCCTACCTCTGTATCTCCCTCAGACTTAGCGTACCCTTTGATCTGGTCTATATAACCAAAAGGATCATCAAAAGCCAACGTAGCGTCTTTGAACTTCTTAAATCCAAAACTACTGGTTGATTTAACATCCGTAAGCACTCCATCAATCTTACAGTCCATGCTACCTACAATGCCTTCCACTTCAGCTTGAGCTTGCTCATGGCTAACAGTGTGTCCTGACAGTCTGACCAGTAGCAATAGCATTTCCTCAATCAAGTGACCATACAGAAACTTGACTAAGTTATGGGGCTGCATTGGCTCCTTTGGCCCTACGTTGTTGTAGTGGTTCCAAAGATACCTGTCATCCCTGCCAATGTTGGACATACGCAGCTTACGTGCATCAAAGCCACCACGGTTGGTAAACTCCTTACGCATTAAGTCCTTGACTGCTTCACCAAAGTTTTCAATCTCTGCTTCAGCGTCCACACCCTTTTCAGGGCGTTTGGTCTTGACCAGACTGTAAATGTCATCAACAAGTGTATGTGTTGTCTTGTTACTCATTGTCACTGTCCTTGTTAAACAATTCTTCTAACCTTTCCGCTGCCATATCACTGAAGGCTACAAACCACTCACCACGGCGCTCATAGTGCTGCTCCAGCAAAGCATGGGCTTGCTTTTCAGATTCTCTCCTGTCCTCAACATCCCATGCTGCAACAAGAACGTAGTCTCTGTACGGTGAGGATGTTTGGTACTGCTTCAGCCTGTCCTCTGCATCAACAGCCATACCTACCTTACACCAGCTAGGGAAAGCAGGGTTTCGTATCACGTACACTTGGCCTTGCTTAGAGTCTTCATAGTTCTCTAGGGAACTAAAGGCTGCATCAGTAAACCCTTTGTAGCGCCCCGGCTTGTATAGCGGGTGATTAAAAGAAATGTACTTCCCGTTAACCCACATTCGACTCTCATTGCTTTTTTGTTTGCAAGTATTGCACCAATATTTTTTTTGCTTTACTTGACTGCTTTGCCAATTAAAACCTTCTTTTAAAATAACGTCACAGTGAGTGCAGTTTTTAGTGTGTTTCTGACCAGTTTCTCCCGACACTGTATTCTCCTGTGAGTGGACAGTTAAGGTCAAAGGCAAGTCCTGCTGCTTCAAGGCAACTGACTGCCAATGCTCCAAACTTGTCTGCTTGCTCTGGCTGAACTTCTGATTGGACTTCATCATGTATGTTACCTATAAAGCTATAGTTAAGTTTCCATAGTCTAGCATATTCCTCCAGTATTGTCAAGGCTTTCTTCATAACAATGGCACCAGCACCTTGTAACAAAGTGTTAAGGGCAGCGTGTGCGCTACGGACATGAAGTAGCCTACCGTCTAGTCCTTCAAGGATTCCTTTCTCTGCATCTCTCTGCACTCTTTCAGTAAGATCCTTAAGTGTTGGGAGACCATCAAGGAATCTTGCTCTAAGCGCAGAGCCAGTACGAGCATTTCCCCCGACAATCGTTCCAAGTTTTGCATCTCCTGCTCCGTACAGGAAGGCATATATGAAAGTTTTAGCCTGATCTCTCGATTCAAGTCCTGCAAGTTTTTGATTGGCTGTGTGAATATCTCCGTGGAGAATTTCATTAGTGTACTCCTTGTCATTCATGTAGTGTGCAAGCATACGTAGCTCTAGCCCACTGGCATCAAAGCCCACTAGAACCCTATTCTTAGGCACAGTCCAGCACTGTCTGCACGCTTCTCCATAGGGCGCACGACTAGCAGGCACTTGAGCCACATTAGGTTTAGAGTGTGTCATCCTGCCAGTTACAGCACCGTTGCTGTTGACGTAGCCATGCACTCTACCAGTGTCCTCATTGGCTGCTTCAATCCAAGAGTCTACCTGTGCAACACGCTTTTGTACCATAAGATACTCAGCTATCAATTGCGCCTGTGGTATGCCCTTGACTGTGGACAGTATGGATTCATCCACTACAGGCTGACCTGTGGGGGTCTTTACCTTTGGCTCCCATCCAAAGTCTTGTAGATACTCCCCTATCTGTCTGCGTGAACCTAGATTGAATGGCTTAAGATGCTTACGCATGAATGGCGACCTGTCACCTGTCTCCTGTATCTTTGCGTACTCATCATCAGTAAGGCCAACTTTGGACAGGCTACCGTCCTTCTTGGTCTTGGGGGTTACTTCCTTAACGTCAACCCACTTAGGCTTAAAGACTTGCTGTACTTCATCCTCCAAGGCTATCTGGCGTTCCTTGAGCGTAGCCAATAGATCCATAGCGTGCCGTGTATCCAACAGCCAGCCGTTACGTATCTGCTGCTGTATGACGCACTGTACTTGATGCTCTAGCTCTATGGACTGCTTACTAAACTTTAGTAGCTCAATCCTGAGTTTGTTGTACGCTTTCTCCGTAACCTCAACATCACGTATACAGTATTCCTCCATCTCTTTTGAGTAACACGACCAATCACTGTGGTCACCTTTGGGATACCCTAGAATCTCACCCCAGTTAGCTAATCTATGCCCACCTTCACGCGCAGGGTTAGCTAGTCGGGAAAGTACCAAAGTATCCTGTATCCTCTCAGAAGCCACAGAAAGCCCCCACAGGCGTTTTAGTACAGGGAGGTCAAACCCTATCAGGTTGTGCCCAATCACGCTGAAAGAGCCTTGTAGGGCGTCTGAGAGCGTATCTGCACTATAGTGTACCTGAGACTGCCCATCTTGGCGTGTTACAGCCATCCAAATGGTAGTGGGGTCAAGTCCGTCTGTCTCAATGTCAAGAAAAAGTGGGCTAGAGGTCATTATCATGCTCCTTTGGCTTGCTTGTTTCAGACATTCTACCAGAGAAGTTATCGTACTTCAGCCAGCATGATGCACCAGTAAGCCCCGCATAGCGGTTCTTCAGTACACGCACCGTTGTAGTGTTCCTAATCTCTGGGTCTTCATGCTGCTGGTTACGCTCCAAGCCTATCACCATGTCGGACAGTTGTGCTATCGCCTGAGAGCCGCGTAGCTCACCAAGGCTAATCTTTCCTCCGTCCTCATGGGGCTTGCCCTGTGTCCTGCGTAGGTGAGACACCAAGAACAGTCCAACACCTGTCTCCTGTACTAACGCACGTAGCTTGGTCATAATACCGTCAATGGCTTTACGCTCGTCACCATTGTCCTGTGCGGACACTACAATGGACAAGTGGTCAAGGACAATCCACTTGCAGTCGAGAGCCTTGGCCATGTAGCGCACTCTAGCAAGCAGGTTGTCCTCACTGGTACTGCCCCAGTGGTCAAAGAGATAGTAGCGACCAGTGCCAAGAGTTTCCTCCCAGTATGGGAACGCTAGTTCTTCGTCTAAGTCTTCCTCTAGGTGCAATGGACAGTCGGCGGCTACCGACATAATGCCCAGAGCAGTCCTTGCTACGTCTTCCTCCAGCGCAAGTATGCCAATGTTGTCCTCTGTAGCGTTGAGCAGGTAATACTCTAGCTCCCTGACAATCTGTGACTTACCCATGCCTGAGCCACTGGTGATGGTCACTAGCTCGTATGGCCTGAATCCTTTGGTTGTGTCGTTAAGACCCTGCCAAGGGTAAGGTATGGACTTGACTTTCATCTTGCCAGTGATGGCTTCCCAAGTCTCATTACCCGACACAATACCGTCTGGTTGGTACGGTTTAGCGTCCCACCATGCAGACACAAACTCCCTGACTCTGTTGTTTTGCAACATCTCACTAGGATCTTTCAGTGGCAGCTTGCATATCTTTAGCTTGCCGGGGCTGAATACGTCCTTAACTTCGTCTATGGCTGCTTGTCCTGCCTTGTCACCATCAAAGCAAAGCACAACATTCTCGTAGCCCTCAAGCCACTCTAGCTGTTCTTTAATCTCTTTGGCTGCGGCTGACGCACCAGAGCGTAGAGACACTACGTCCCACTTGGTCTCAAATATCTCACTTACGGCCAGAGCATCAAGTTCACCCTCCGTTATGGTTATGTATTTACCCTTGCCCCTACAGGTCTGTTGACCAAACAAGCCTGTACCCTGTAGCGTTCCAGTGGCAAAGAAGTTCTTATTTTGCACTATCCTGACCTTACTACCTTTGACATCATCTGTGTCTGTAGAGTAGTAAGGGTAGTGGTGTTTGCTTATGCTACCGTCACTAGCGTACTCAACCGTTACGTTAAACTTGCGACAAGTCTTGGCTGATATTCGCCTGTCCGGTATGTCAGCGACTACCCCCGCAACCTCTAAGGGACGCTGTATAGTTACCGCTGGTTCTACTGCTTCCATGGCTTTCCCTTTGCTTGACTCACGGTAGCCACAACCCACCGCAAAGCAGTGGGCGTGACCGTCAGAGTACCTTGCCAAAGCATCAGAGGACTGACACTTTGGACAAGGCTCATGTTTGACAAACTGTGAGTGGCTACAGCTCGTCATCTATGCTTGCATCATCAGCAAGTTCAACAACCCGTACAGCATTCAGATAGGTTGGCGTACCGTGTACTGGGTGCGCTGGGCCTGTCTTGTAGCTTAGACGTATTGTAGATCCTCTGGTTACTGGGCCAATGAATGGGTTATCCTCCGCATCAATTATCTTGACAGGGTACTTGCTGCTAAACTTACGTTGGGCTATGCCTTCGTAGTCTCGTAGCTTGACACCTTGTTGAGACAACATCTGTGCAGCATCGTCGTCTAGGGTTACAGTCAGCGTGTAGCGACCTGTATCCTGTCCTTGGTACTGTTCAGTTTCAGTCAGGTTTACAAAAGCGGCTTTACCAGTTATTACCGTCATGTTCTCACTCCAATAGTTTCTAAAGTTTTCTAAAGTAACTTTTAGTTGATGCTTAAAGCACTAACCAAAGTAACTGAGGGAGACAATATCATATTTTTACTCACTTGTCAAAGAATCCGTTAGAACTAAATGATCTAAGTCAGGTTCAATTATATAACTGCCTTCCTCATCATCAAGACCCAGTAGGGCTAGGTTAGAGTCATATAAGCAGGCGCTACACAAGTCAACGTCTACCCCCGCAATCTTGTCTATCTTAGACAACTCAAAGTCTTCCATAATTTTGTCGCATGATTTACAGCGCATTAGTGTAACTCCCTGTGAAATAATTGTTTGTGTAGTTCGTCGATTTGTTCATCGGTTTGTTCCGCTAAGGTAAACGCTAGCCAGCTTGTAGCTGCACTGGCTACCTCAGATAAAGACATACTGTTTAGCCTGTACTCTATCAAGTCGTTTTCTTTCCTTTCGCGTTCGCTCACCTCCTGCGGCTCGTTGTCATCCGTAACGTCTACGCTGTGTGATAGTTTGTCGCTCATTACTTCAACCCCCTAAATTTTAGTGTCTTTATAGCACACTTAACGCATACCAACTCACCGTCAATATAGGCCATGCTGTGCCGTGGTTTGCTTGTGGTGCCACATTTGCTGCATTTGTTGTTAACTAGTGTCATGCTTCAAAAGCTCCCTCTATGTCTATTTCGTTGGTGGGGTAGTATTTGTTTAGAAGTATTCTAGCGGCTGCACAGGCATCTTCATCGTCGTAAGCCTGCACTTGCACTGTCATGGTAACGACATAATCCGTAAGCTCCGGTTCCTCTGATTGATTCCAAGGACAACTGGAGTTGCTTTCGTCGCTATCTGCACGGTCAATCATGCCGTTAGGGTATAGGCTGCTGCCTAGTGTGTTAAATAAGTCCATCATTCAAAATCCTCTGAGTTAGTTGCTTCTTCTAATTCTTGCATGATTGTGGTCATTAGGCTATAGGATATATCACAATAAGTGCAATCTATAAGGCGCATCGACACTCCCTGTTCCTCGAATGTTTCGCAGTATCCCTCAAAGAGCATTAGCCCACCGTCACCGTCAGTGTAGACGGTTTTGTATATTCCTTCCTCTATATCTTCATACATAAAGTGAAAAGGAGCGAAGTCGGCCATGTACTTCCTTAGCGTCTTTTCTTCCATGTTCGCGTGCTTTGCAATGTCTGCTACTGTTTTCATTTTTTGTTCATTCTCCTGACTTCGTGCCTTCGGTATTTATATGCTGTCCCATATTCAATGCCAAGTTTATCTGCTATGGCTTTCACTGTTAACCCTTGGCGCGTTAGCGCGTAGATTGTTTGCTGTTCATCGTCCGTTACTGTAGTGCGTAGTACGTTGGGCGCTTGTGCGCGCTGGTGGCGCTGTTGTGCTGTTATTGCTTGCATTAGCATTGTTATAGTCCCCAAAGTGTCGTGGTTGCTTCCCAATCTACCGCCAAGATAAACACAAGAAAGGCCAAGCCTGCAATATGCCAGCGTTTAATGGGTGGGTTTTGTGGCTTTTGTAGCTTTTGTAGCTTTTGTGGTTTTGGTTTGTAGTCTTTGCGTATCATTTATGCCACCTCCCCTGTCAGATTGTATAGGTCTGCCTGTGGTACTTCCTGTGCGTCAATACCCTGCAACCATTTGTTGATGTGTCGGCTAGTAGTTACCGACCACTTTTGCTCTGTGCGTACATAGCTGCCTGATGGCAACATTGCAGCAACTGGTGTTTCGTAGCTGAATAGAACCACAGCGCCGCTAGGTAGTGTTAGTTCTGTCTGGTTTGATGCGATTTGTCGTAGTTTCATTATCTTAATTCCTTATTGGTTTTGGTAATGTTTCCACAAGTACCTATTGAGTGCAATAGGTACTAATAGAACACTGCTTATTTACCTGCACGCCTTCTGATTAATTCCATTGCGCAATAGTGGCTCTCGTCCAGATATTGTCCCACCTTAGAGCTTTCTGGGTTAGCTTGGACAGCTTCCCTACAATCTTGTTGGATAAACCGTAATTGCTCGTTTGATAGCTTCTTGCACTTTGCCATATATTCTGAGTGCCACTTACCATCTTGACTATTATATAAATGCATTTGTTCTGTCCTTGTTTGTTGTCTTGATGGCTACCATTATATAGACATAAGCAAACCTGTACAGTGAAAGATTCTCATGTTGCTTGAGGGTGACTTGAATATAATTCACTTGCAATGGTTGCTTGAGTATGCTAGAGGGTCTAAAGGGTACTATAGTGACTCACACTTTCAACACTTTGTCAACAGTTTTTCTCAAGTTTTTCTCTTGCATTCTCAGGTAAACTGTGGTAGCGCGACAACCCCAAGGCCTACCATAGAATGCCTGAGAAGTCAAATGAATTATTCTCATGTTGTCTTGAGTAACTTTCGCTTGACTTTCTATAGGGGCTGGGGTAAACTGGAGGGGCGGGGGAGGGCTGACGCTCTGTTGTATTATTATAGTACCCCTCT